>JADMIO011101927.1_pt1 | contig 48572 bp, 44 predicted proteins | sample 8958161 | NCBI WGS metagenome assembly JADMIO01 (sample SAMN16585339, study PRJNA669376) | soil metagenome | isolation source: Crop rotation soil | place: USA: Cullars Rotation, Alabama | collected 2011
GCGACTTCAAGTCACGTGAATTCCAAGCTTCGGATCCCACTGTGCTGGAAAGATATTCTTATTGCCACCTGTACACAATCAGGCCCCGGTAAAGGATTCCCCTTAACGAACGCCTTTCAGTCAACTTTCGGAGGAGGGAAGCAGGATGGTGCCGTTATCAGGCTCAACCCGTCTTTAACTACGCTCACATTCAGCAGCTACCTTGGCGGAAGCGGGGAAGATGCGGCCAATGCCATTTGCATGGATAATACGGGGAATATTTTTGTGGCCGGGGGCACCTTAAGCGCCAACCTCCCTGGCAATCCACCGGCAGGGCTGCGGTACAACGGAGGGCCTGACGGCTTTATCAGTAAAATTTCAGGTGGCGGTCTTGTAAGAACAATTTATACCGGCACTACTTCTTACGACCAGGTATTTTTTGTGCAAACCGATACCAAAGGCGATGTATATGTGCTGGGGCAAACAACTGGAATTATGGGTGCCACGGCAGGAGTATATTCCAATGCAAACGGCAAGCAGTTTATCCGAGTGTATAGCAACGACCTGCTCACACCAAAGCTTAGCACCACCTTAGGTCTTGGCGGCCCCTACCCCGACATTTCACCTTCGGCATTTACGGTGGATTTGTGCGGCCGGATATACATTGCCGGCTGGGGAGGCGCAACCAACAACAATGCGTTTAACTGGCAAACAGGAACCACGTATGGCTTGCCGGTTACCCAGGATGCTTTCCAGAAAACCACCGATGGCAGCGATTTTTACCTCATGGTGCTTTCGCCCGGCCTGCGTTACCTGAACTATGCCACCTTTTACGGAGGCGGAACCAGCCAGGAGCATGTTGACGGAGGCACCAGCCATTTCGATAAAGACTTTATTGTGTACCAGGCTGTATGTGCTGGCTGCGGGGGCTATTCGGATTTCCCTACGAGTCCGACAGCGTACTCCAGGGTTAACCTCGGAAGACGCGCCTGGCCGGGTAACCCGCCTTACGGGTGCAACCTGGCTCTTTTTAAGTTCGACCTGAACACGGCTCCCAGTCCCCCGGTTTTCCGTGATACAGTATTACACGTGATAGCGGGAGCCGATATCAACTTTGGCATCAGGATGACGGATGCGGATAAGGACACCATCAGCTTTACTGCTTCAGGCAATATTATGGTACCGGGGCCCAACCCTGCATACATCATCAACACGCAAAAAGGCCCGGGTCTTACCACCGCTGAATTGCACTGGCAAACATTGTGTGAAAATGCCAGCAAAGACACTTTTATCATCACCCTCAATCTTAGCGATAACTCCTGCCCTACCCCCAAGACCTCAATTGGTAAAATAAAAATCCTCGTATCGCAGGCTTTTGTTGCAGCGCCTTACCCGGAGTGCATCAAAACCCTGGGTGACGACAGCCTGCAATTCAACTGGCCACCCCAGGGAAACGATACTAATTTCAAAACAACTTATATCTACAGGAGCATAGGCGGGAGCCCGTTTAACCTGATTGATTCACTGAATGACAGAAGCATTCATAACTATAAGGACACTAATGCTGTGGCGCATTTACAGGTTAACTATTCTTATATGTTATTATCAACCAATAAATGCAATATCGTATCGGATACTTCACGGGTCATCAGTTCGCTGTCCCCTTTCCCCGATCCTTCCGACCAGCCATTTCTGAATGCCAATGATACAGTCATAGTTGTAACAGCCAGCGATACGATGGATTACAGTCTTGTGATCACAAGTGCTCATGCTCCTATGGATTCTGTGTTTTTTAAACTCAGCGGCTCCCTGTTGTCAAAAAACAACCTGACTTATTCAACTAAGAATGGGGTTGGGAAAGCCAGTCTGAATTTTAGCTGGATAACCAGTTGCAGTGATATCACAAAAAACGGTGACACCACCCAACTGCATGTGTTTGTAAGAGGTAACAATTGTCCGCAACCAAACACGGCTACTAAACTGGTAAAGATCGTTGTGCTTACCGTTCCCGTTTTGCCTCCGCCACAGCTTAACTGTGCAAGGCGTGTTAATAACAGTACGATTGAATTAAGCTGGCCATCTTTTACCCCCAATAAATATTTTAAATCCGTCAGCCTGATCAAAAAATTTGAGAACGGATCGCGCGTGGTGATGCAAACCTATAACGATTCCAATGCACACACATTTACAGATGATAACGCCACCGACAACCTGAAGGTGAATTACTGCTATGCGCTTTTCACCACCAACCTGTGCGGCAGCAACAGCGACACCAGCTTATACGCCTGTACCCTTCGCAGCCAGGGCGATTACCCCAATAATGTGAAGTGGTATCATGTAACCGTATTTAGAGATAAGGAGGTTCACCTGCGCTGGTATCAGCCCGAAAAGCAGGATTTCTGGAAATACGAAGTGTATAAATTCAAATTGGGTGAAAAGGCCGACCAGGGTGTTTTGCTGTTCACCAGCGAAAATATTTCCGACACTTTTTTAACCGACCAGGATGTGCTGGTAGATGAAGCTTCCTATTGCTACCAGGTATGGAAAATAAATACCTGCGGGCTTCCCAGTTTGTTAAATGATGATGCCTGCAGCATTTTGCTGAAAGGTATTTCCATACCCTTTGAGCATAACCTCAGTTGGAACCCCTACGCCTATTGGAAAAACGGAGTTTACCAGTACATCACCGAGCGAAGCGATGTACTGAATCCATCACCGGTGGTTGTGGGAACAAGCAGCGAAAAATTCAGCTTTTACCGCGACAACCACCTGGATTACGAAGCGGGCCTCTATAAGTATAAAGTAACCGCCCAGGAAAGCCTGAAGGGCAACGGTGCCACCAGCGAGTCGAATGAAATAGACCTGGTGCAGGCGCCCCTGCTGTATATTCCAAACGCATATACTGCAAATGGCGACAACCTGAATGATTTCTGGCAAACGGTGCCGGTTTTTGTCAAAGATTTCAACCTGAAATTATTCAACCGCTGGGGCGAGAAAATTTTTGAAACTTCTGATAAGCATGCGCCCTTTACCAATGAATTTAAAAATAACGTGGTGGGCAGCAATGTGTTTGTTTACCTGATAACCTACACCGGCTGGGATGGCAGCAGCTATACCAAACGCGGCAATGTTACCATGCTGCGTTAACGCTTTCCGTTCAAATAATCTTTTTAAAATTTCTCCCCTTCGGCAGTCCGCAACCCGCGCGCCAGGAACATGGCGGTTAGCGACATCACAATGGAAATGTAACCCACATACTCATAATTCTCCAGGGAGGCATCGGGCATTTTTACAATGATCAATCCACCCAGGTAGGAGCCGATCCCGGCCATGAGTTGCATCAGCGAAGAGTTAATGCTCATAAAGCTACCCCGCATGCGGTTGCTTACGGCTGCGGTGATCATGGCCTGCATAGGTATCATCCGGCCACCGCTCATTACAAAGAAAATTCCGGCAACAACCAGCACGATATAAACCGGCACGGGCGGCATGTTGGTGATTGCAAACACCGGCAGGTTGCACAGAAAAGCAAAGAGCATAAACACTTTGAGCTTTCCGTAACGGTCGGCCATTTTACCGATCATGGGTGATGAAAATACGGTGCAGGCCCCGCCAACGAGATAAATATACTGGAGCTGATCTTCACCGAATCCCACATTTGCAACCATGTAAGGACTTAAAAAAGGGATGATTGAAAAATGGCCCAGCATCATGCACATGCTGAGCAGCAATGCCCTCCGGTGGTTACGCTCCCGCATAATTTCAACGATCACCCTGAACGGGCTGAGCGCAGGCTCACCGGTGAGTAAATGTTTATTCTGGTGCGGCAGAAAACGATACACCATGAAAATTATCGGGGTGCCTAACAGCGCAAGGAAAAGAAAAGGGGCATGCCAGCCAAAAGAGGTATGCGAAGCCATAAATAACCCGAAGGGTACGCCAAAGACGGAAGCTACTGAAAATGCTGCCATAATCATCCCCATGGCCTGGCCCCTGCGTTCGAGCGGGATTACATCCCCGGTGATCGACAGGATCAATGCCCCGAGCACTCCACCGAAGAGGCCCGTAAATATACGTGCGGCAAGCAGGAATTCGTAAGTGGGGGCCAGTCCGCATAAGAGCGTACCAATAATAAACCCTGTGAACAGGATGAGCAGGAAATTCTTACGGTCGAAACGATCGATGAATAAAGAGGAAAATAAGCCCGAAACAAACGCGCTGAAGGTATAGGATGAAACAATAAGGCTGAATTGCGATGGCTGAATATTAAACAATCTCATCAACTGCGGACCGAGCGGCATCATGATCATGAAATCCATGATATTGCTGAAGTTTATTGCAGCCAGGATAAACAATATGATACGTTCTTTCCTTGTCATAAAAAGGGCTGCGATATTCGGAAATCTTTGCCTGATTTGACCGGAAAAAAGTTAAAAACGTGTAAATAATTGTTTAAATCCATTGTAACGATGTTTCAGTTCAGCGCATTAGCCACCCCGGCCGAAAGAGCAAGAAGTTGCAGTTCTCGCTGTTTCTCTTTCTCTTATTCTTTCTGTTTAATTTGCACGGCCACCTTTATCCATCTGCAGTGAAGGCATTTACACAACTGGTTACAGCCATCGATCAGACGAATAAGACCAATGAAAAAATTGATGCATTGGCTGACTTCTTCACCCATGCCGGTGACGATGATAAAATCTGGGTGCTTGGCATCCTGAGCGGGCGGCCGCCCAAACGTTTTGTTAAAACCAACCAGCTCAAAGAGTGGGCTGCCGAAGCTGCCGGCATACCGCAATGGCTGTTTGAAGAATCTTACCATGTGGTTGGCGATCTCTCCGAAACCATCAGCAGCATTATACCTGCTGTACAGTCTGTTCATACCCTCACCCTTGCGCAATGGATCAGCGGCCTTCAGCAACTGGAGCATAAAAGCGATGCTGAGAAAAAAGAATTCATTACCAGAGCGTGGCTTGGTTTTGATAAGGAAGAACGGTTCGTTTTCAACAAACTTTTCAGTGGCAATTTCCGCATGGGTGTATCGCAGAAGCTGGTGGTAAAAGCGCTGGCCAAAGTGAGCGGCCAGACAGAGAACAGCATTTCGCACCGGCTGATGGGAAGCTGGCTGCCGGATCATACCTCTTATGAAGAGCTGATCCTTGCCGAAAATACCCGTGACGAACTTTCGCGCCCCTACCCTTTTTACCTTGCATATGCCATCGAAGGACAGCCCGAAGAGCTGGGAGATCCTGCAGCGTGGTTTGCCGAACATAAGCTGGATGGTATCCGTTCTCAGCTCATCTTCCGCGAGCAGCAGCTTTTTATCTGGACCCGCGGGGAAGATCTTGTCACTGATAAATTTCCCGAGCTGGGTCTCCTGCTCAACCGGGTTCCGCCCGGCACTGTGATTGACGGAGAACTGATAGGATACAGCAACGGCATTCTTCCCTTTTCAAAATTGCAGACCAGGATAGGTCGCAAAAACCTTACAGCAGCCATCCTCCGCGATGTGTCCATCGTGGTGTTTGCTTACGATCTGCTTGAGTTTAACGGCCGGGATATCCGTCACCTTCCTTTGTTTGAGCGCAGGGAGTTGCTTGAAAAACTGGTGAAAGAACTGCAGCAGCCAGCCCTTAAACTTTCCGAAACCTTAACATTTGATTCATGGCAGCAGTTGGCCCTGATCCGCACTACTTCACGTGATGTGAACAGCGAAGGCATCATGCTGAAGCGCAAAGATTCGGAATATGGGGTTGGCCGCAAAAAAGGCGACTGGTGGAAATGGAAAATCGACCCCTGGTCAATTGATGCGGTTATGATATATGCACAGAGCGGTCACGGCCGCAGAGCCAACCTTTTTACCGATTACACCTTTGCGGTATGGAGCGAGGATGGCAAACTGCTTCCGTTTGCCAAAGCCTACAGCGGCTTAACCGACCAGGAAATACTGGAGGTAGATGCGTGGGTGAAAAAAAATACGATTGAAAAATTCGGGCCCGTGAGAAGTGTAAAGCCGGAGATGGTGTTTGAGATCGGGTTTGAAGGCATCAGCAGATCAACCCGGCATAAATCAGGAGTTGCATTGCGTTTTCCCCGCATTCTCCGCTGGCGTAAGGATAAAAAGCCCGGAGAAGCCGACACGTTGGAAAACCTCAGGAAACTTCTCTGACAGCCTGATAATACTGAATAAACCGCAGATTAAGAGAAATGCAAAGGGATACCTATTTGCCTCCGCGTTCCTCTGTGCACTGCGGTTTTCGGCATTTGCAGCGGATAATGCTCTTTGCGGTTTTGCTGCATTCGCATGCAACTTTTGCGGTTTTAGGGCTAATCAGCATTTTGTATATTTGCCACATGATACTTCGCTAATATGGCCATCGTAATACGCAAAGCACTCCTGGCCGACCTTGAAGCCATCACCGGTATATACAATGACGCCATCGTCCACACCACCGCCACATTTGATACAGAAGAAAAAAGTGTATCTGATATGTTATCATGGTATGCGAAGCATGATGACAAATACTGCCTTTTTGTAGCTGACGAAAACGGTACCATTGGCGGCTGGGGCTCGTTAAGCAGGTGGAGCGATCGTTGTGCTTATGACGATACCGCAGAGCTCAGCGTTTATGTGCATAAGGATTACCGCGGCAGGGGCCTTGCCAGACAACTGATGCAGGCCGTACTTGATGTCGGCAAAGCAAACGGGGTTCACTCGGTGCTTTCACGTATCACCACAGATAATACCATCAGCATTCACCTCCACGATCTTTTTGGATTTGAACACGTAGGAACATTACGTGAAGTGGGACGTAAATTTGGCCGTCTTCTCGATGTGCTGATGTTGCAAAAAATCCTCAGTTAAAAATTCACAGCTTCCTGCTGCTGAACCGAACTTTCACGGCTTTTTATTGTTGTTATTTCAGATTCGTAACAACACTTCCGTTTGTACACGAAAATGATTCACCGCTTAACAAAACCAGATCATGAAAAGACCGGCAGGGCTGCTTGTATGTTGTATTGCAATTTGCCTGAATGCGTATGCGCAGGAAATACTTTTTAAAATCCAGTATAAGCCCGGTTATTCCTACCATGAGCATGTTGATCAGCGCTCGCAAACCATCAGCAAGTACGAAGGCACCGAAGATTTTATGAACAAGCTGATTGCCCGCGGAGTTAGCAACCCAACCGTAAGCGGCAACCGTCAGAAAATAGAGATCGTTACCCGCACGGGTAAGCAGCATGGCAACCGTTTCCCGATTGAAATTGAATTTGTGAAAACAAAAAGCAAGGATGGCGGGCAGGCCATACCTGACGGAACTAAAATTTTCGGCAACTGCCTTACAGGAGAAGTGCCCACTTTCGATTCAATCTCATCTACCGACCTTTCCAGCGAATTCAGGAATGCGGTGCTGAGGGACTTCCAGGCCTCTGTATCAAAGATTTCCTTTCCCGACAAGAAGCTTTCGGTGGGCGAAGAATTCACCAAGAAATCCGCTTTCAGCATCCCTGTTGATGGTCAGGACCCGCTGCAAATGACAGTTACCAGTACCTACACCCTGTTGAAGGTAGAGCGGAATACGGCCATTTTTGAAATCCGCCAGGTGTATGCCACCGATTCATCAGAGCTGCACCGCTCAGCATCAGCAAGAGGCACTGGCACCGGCAGGCTGGAATACGACCTTAAAAATGATTTCTACCGTGAATTTGAAATGAGCACCAAAATGAACCTCGACTTTTCCATGGACGACTTCAGGCTCTTCACCAATTCCACCAACGTGTTCTTCCAGAAAATATCGATTTCGAAGAATTAACCAGTTCTTTTACCGCGAACCGGCATCTCATTTTTCTATCCTGCTTCCCTGCTAATAAATTCATTATTCCTTTTATTTGAATAATGAAACTTCCTGCCCTCTTGCTTTCAGGCTTTCTTTTGCTCATTTTTCTTCCGGCAAAACCCCAGGTCTTTGCAAGAAAACCTTATCTCAAAATAACCAATACCATTACAGGGGAAGTTTTCAAATTAAGGCCGGGTAAGAAAGTTCGCTTTTCGGTAGTGAACGATTCGAATGTCTTCGATGCCAGGATTTACGGGCTCGGTGATTCAACCGTAAAATTTGAAGACCTCCCGATCGTACGTTGCGGCCATATTGATTATATAAAATTCAAGCCGGTAAATAAATTCAAACAGGTGCTGAAGGGATTATATTACTTCTCGTGGGCATGGGTATGTGCTTACGCCTTTACACATCCCTGCCAAGATGCCGGTTGTCCTAACCAGGCTTTTCTGGTCATCATATATACCCCGTTCGTTGTTTTGATCGGGGAAACCGGAGGCGGAATCATCCAGCTCCTGACCCCTAAGAAAGAATTTTTTAAAGATCGTAATCTCAAGATAGAGGCGGTGAGGTAATGAAATCGCTTCTGATAACAGTCTTTTTATGGAGCTTTGCATGGGCAGTCTTTTCCCAGCCTTGTATAAAGGTGATCAGCTATAAGCAAGGCAGAACCAAAACTTATGTTGAAGGGAGTAAAATGGTTATTTCCACCGCATCGGTAAAGCGCCAGGCCATTAAAATCAAAACCATTACGGATTCAGGGTTGTATGACGCCTCAGGCCGGTTCATATTTTATAAAGATATACAGGTTGTGCGTTTTAAAAATGGGAATAACTTCCTGATCTACCCGCTCGGTTTGCTGGCGGTGCTTAATTTCCGCGAGATTGTTATTACACATGAACTAAGAAGCCGGATAGCAGGCATCACTGCCGAACTCCTTATATTTTACGGGATATATTCATGGCGAAACGGCTTCAATAAGGACTACCGGATCGGGAATACGGTTGAAATAAAATATTTCCCCGAGAAAAATAAGATCATGTAAGAAGGAAGGCCCGGGAAACAACCGTGAAGTGTTGAACATCACCTACCCCTCCACCCTCACCTCCCTCACACCCTGCAAGGCATTGGTTAAATATACCACATCGGCACTTTTTAACTCCCCGATGGTGCAGGGCTTTTCCTGCACGGGCTGAGCCTGCATGTAAACCCCTCGCATAATTCCCGCCACACAACCTTCGCTTAACGGGGGCGTATAAGTAACCTCATTCTTTTTCCAGAACAGGTTAGAAGAAGTTGCCTCCACCGGTCGGCCGTGTTCATTCAGGATAAGCGCATCATCAAAGCCATGCTCTTTTGCCCAGATGGCAGCCATTACAAAAAGAAGGGCATTCCCCGATTTGAGATTGGCAAGAGGTCCGCTCATTTTTTGCTGCATCGGGTAAATGCTGCAGCTTAACGGGCTCAACGGCTGAGCTGTGAAAGGGTTCACCTGGATATCGGTTAGAACGTTATGCTGGTGGGGCAGGTAAAAGCCATGCGCATTGCGGTAAAGCGTATAGCGCACCCGGTAAACAGGTGCCGCGCTATTAAAAAACTCGTATCTCGCCACACCATGCAGAATTTCATTCAGAAAAGATTCGAATTTGAAATGAACCGGTAATTTGAATTTAAGTACCGAAGCCCCCCGGAGTAATCTCGCAAAGTGCAGGTCGGCAAATTGCACCGTTCCACCCTCAACCTTAAGAGTTTCGAAAATCAGATCTCCGTAATAAAACGCCCTGTTCATAAGCTGAACTTGTATTCCTGCAAATTAATATTCTTATTTGAAATAGGAATGACAACCGCTAAAATAAGAAAACCATCCTTTAGACCGGGAAAAAGGATTTATCCATTCCTGCTACAAACTTTTGCGAGGACCTTCATTATTAGCATATTAACATTCATTCTCATCCTCGTTATTTTTGAGATCAAGTATCGCTACAAGCTTGATCTGCTGCCCGGAATTAATTTTACGGCTGACGATTATTACCGGGAAGTAAAAGCTTCCATCCTGGGCTCCCGCTGATAGCATTTAAGCCTGCGCGGATAGCGCAAAAATCATACATTTGCCCGAAATCAGCATATTTAAAAAATGAAAACAGTTTATATCGTATCTGCCGTACGCACACCCATCGGGTCATTCAATGGATCGCTCGCAGCGCTTTCGGCAACCCAGTTAGGAGGAAAAGTTATTAAAGCAGCTCTTGAAAGAGCAGGCATAAGTGGTGACAAGGTGCAGGAGGTTTTTATGGGAAATGTGATCTCTGCAAATCTCGGTCAGGCACCCGCCACACAGGCAATGATCTATGGCGGTATTCCGGCAACTGTTCCGGCCACAACCATCAATAAAGTATGTGCTTCCGGCTCAAAAGCCATCATGTTTGCAGCAGAGAGCATTATGCTGGGCATTAATGATGTGGTGGTTGCAGGCGGCATGGAAAGCATGAGCAACATTCCTTATTATCTCGACAAAGCCCGCAATGGCTACCGGATGGGGCATGGCCAGATCATTGACGGAATGATCAAAGATGGCTTGTGGGACGTTTACAAGGATTTCCACATGGGCAGTGCAGCAGAGCTGTGCGCCCGCGAGTACAAGTTCACCCGTGAGGACCAGGATGATTTTGCCATCGAATCGTATCGCAGGACAAAGGAAGCTGTTGAAGGCGGCAAGTTTAAGGATGAAATTGTGCCGGTTGAAGTTCCCGTACGCGGCAAAGACCCTGTAACGGTTAGCGTTGATGAAGACTACAACAAGGTTAACCTGGATAAAATAAGAACATTGAAACCTGCTTTTGAAAAGGAAGGCACCATTACCGCTGCCAATGCTTCAAAAATTAATGACGGAGCTTCTGCACTGGTCCTGATGAGCGAAGAAAAGGTAAAAGAGCTGGGTGTAAAACCGCTTGCAAAAATCCTTGCCTTTGCCGATGCCGCACAGGCGCCTGAATGGTTCACCACCTCCCCGGCCATTGCTATTCCCAAGGCCCTGAAATGGGCTGGCATTGATATTAAGGACGTTGACTTCCTCGAGCTGAATGAAGCTTTTTCGGTGGTAGGGCTGGTAAACAACAAGCTCCTCGGCCTCGATGATAAAAAGGTGAATGTGTACGGGGGCGCTGTCGCACTTGGTCATCCCATCGGATCAAGCGGTGCAAGGATCGTCACCACTTTAACCTCCATCCTTAACCAGGAAGGTGGCAGGTATGGCGTAACCGGTATCTGCAATGGCGGTGGCGGGGCCAGCGCAATCGTGCTGGAGGCTGTTAATAAGTAATCGGCTCCTGCCATTCTTATCACGTATTTTTGAAAGGGCAATGCTTGTATTGCCCTTTCGTTTAACATAGGTATGAGGTATCTTAATAAGAATTTCGTGGGACGCACTCGTGATCTGCTGCGGGGAGGCACCAGGCTTGCATGCCTGATGATGATGGTATGTGCCACAACGGTGTGCAGGGCGCAGCAAATCGATTCACTTACGCTGGATACGCTTCGCGACTGCGAGATACGGCTGATGGGTCTTGCCCAATCGATGATCCAAAGCTATGACGAAGAAACGCGCCTTACATCAGGCCGCAATTTTGTAAAGCAGCTCTCCCGCACCCTCAGGGTAAAAAACTCGTGGTACTACCCTTTCGATTCGCTCAGGAATGTTTCGACCCTTAAATCCCCCGACAACCTGTTTCGCATCATGACCTGGAATATTGCCACCAACGATGAGAAGTTCAGGTATTTCGGGGTGATACAACTGAACCCCGAAAAGACAAAACGATTTAAGGATACAACCAATTTGCGATCCTTCTATCCGTTGATTGATCGCAGCGACAGCATCAATGATCCATTTCATACTGAAACGGATGCAGAGCATTGGTGGGGAGCAGCCTACTATAAAATTATCCAGACCACCTCGCAACGGAACACGTATTACACCCTGCTGGGATGGGATGGAGCCACCGTACGCAGCAATAAGAAGCTGGCAGATGTATTGATCTTCCGCAACAACAAACCTGTTTTCGGTGCTCCCATTTTTGATGTGAAGGGCAAGGCTGTTTTGCACCGCATGATCTGGGAATTCAATAATCACGCAACCATGACGCTGCGTTACGAGGACAAAAAGAAAATGCTCATCTACGAAAATATCGTACCCAGTAAGCCACAGAATGCGGGCATGTATGATACCTATATTCCCGATGGCAGTTATGATTTCATGCTCTGGAAAAAGGGGAAATGGGAAAGGCAGTCGGATATTGTGCGCGACTTTAAAATGGAATAATCTCAGCAAGACTTACAGTTTGCCTTTTAAGATGGCAATTGCTAAACTTGTGTTATGAAGAACTCAGCCCTTATCTTTTTGGTTTTTGCAATGGCCGCGTGCAACAACAATGCACCTCAGCAAAACAATAGTGCCGACACTGCACGTATCGACAGCGCAATGATGAGTCCTGAAGCCCCGGCTGATCATACGGAAACCGATGTCCCTGATACCACTGCTTCCATTTACGATGCATTGATGGGAAAAGATATTTCCGAAGTGCTTAAAACCATCGGGATGACCGATACGGCCGGCAAAACATTTACGGCCAAAGTTCCCCAGGTGGGACCTAACGTCCGTTACCTGATCCTGACCACAGACATGGGCGATCAGCTTGGCTTTGATAAGGGCAAGCTGGCGCTGGTATTCCCCAAATAAAGTTACCGGATTTTCCAGGCAAGCAGCAAGGTATGCTGTAACTGAACGAAGGGCCTGCTGTCCACAACAAAGATGCGCGGATGGAAGCTTTCGCTGTAGCTGCTCCCCTGCTGGTTCCGCTCACGCCCCGGTATTATGGAAATGAGATATTGGCTTCTCAGGATCAGTGCTTCTTCAACCGAAAGCAGGCATCGCCCGGTGATCTTTATGCTAACCGTTAACTTAGGTGCAACCCCGAAATTGATATTCGTTGTTTTTCTTTGATCAGAGAAAACCCGTAGGTTTGCAAGGCTGTCATAGGTTGAATGAACATAGGAAATTTCCGCCTGGTCAAGATAAACAAGCAGATCAACCCCTCCGAACATTTTCAGCATGTCACCTTCATTGAACACCCGTTGAAGGCCAATCCGCACTGCCTGTTCGTGGAAATCACCGTGTACCTTCAGGTTTTCATGTGCTGCCGTAGTGCTGTACCCGGTAATTTCATACCCAATGGTTTTATGGAGGTAGTGATCATAGCGAATGCTTAACATGAAGTGGTTGCTGCTGAAAAGTATATTTCCTCCAACCGTAAATGAAGTTAAACCGGTGATGTTAGCCCCCACCCACAAAGATGGAAGGGAATCCTGGGCCTGAACCGGTTTTAAAAACATGATGAGGCCTGCCAGGCAGATAATTTTACCCACAAGCAGTAAACGTATATTTTCTTTGGGTGGTATAAGCCTGAAGCAGGGTTAACCTAAAAAATAATCAGGCGCTCTGCCTTGTAGTAGCTGCCGTTTTTTAATTCAACCAGGTAAACTCCAGGCCCGATCGGGGCAGTATCGATTTTTATTTTTGAGCCGGCTGAAGGTTCCAACACCCTTTCATATTTTATTTCACCTTGCATATTGGTGATGGTGAGCGTTGAATTTTTCAGCATGTAAAGTCCTTGCACAAACAGTTCCGCAGTTGCAGGATTGGGATACATTTTAATACCGGTACCTGAAGGCATAAACGTTATATACCTGCCGGGCAGCACGGTTTCCCTGCCATCATAGTCTTCCTGAATAAGCCTGTAATAAGCACCCGGCAAATTTAATTGCGAAACACGGTAGTCGGCAAACGAGTAAGACGACAACGCCTGCGTATTGCCACGGCCGCGCATAAAGCCAAGGTTCTCCCATTTTTCATCATCAGGGCTGCGTTGAACCCTGAAGCCTTTATTGTTGGTTTCTGAGGCCGTTTGCCAGTTGAGCACCACATTTTCTTCCGACAGGGACGCTTCAAAGAACAGCAGACTAACAGGACTTATTCCGGTTACATTTACGGCAAAGGTTGTTGAAACGGATGCGGGCAGCGGACAACCATTGTCGCGGGCCGTAACCACAAAATAATAGGGTCTCGTGCTCACCGCACTGGCAGGTGCATTCCAGCAGAAACGGAAGCTATCGAGCCGCGGCCCTGTGGTGGTTCGCGTTGAGGCATTATACAATGGAGTAAACGTAGCCCCGCTCATCGCAGCCGGCATATTCCAGCTCAAAAAGGTAGTATCAGATGGGTGATCCCATGCCGTAATATCAAAACAAAGCTGATTACCTGCAAGCGTGCTGTAAGTGGTTTTGGGGTTTGAAGACTGGCCGGGAGTATAAACTACAGGCGGGTAATTGGTGGCTGCATTTTGTGAAATGAAAGCATGATCAATGGTGGTGGCTCCCATCCGGGTCCATACATTGCTGAGCTTGCGCCATTGCTCAAGCCTGATGCACACATAGCCGGTGAATTGCCCGGTGGGTCGGAACCGCAGCACACCTTTGCTGTCGATATTAAACCCGCCAGGAAGGCTCAGATAATAATTAGGAATCCCGAGGTAAGGAAAAGGACTTATGTTATTATATGGATATGAAAAAGAGAGGTTGGATGTTGCGGATTGACGGATGGTATCCATGCTGTAAGCAATGGAATCCCCGTCAGGGTCAGTAGTTCCATAGCTCAGCACCTGGTCCTGGCCATTTACAATAAGGAATTTAGGTTCAACCGTAACACGGGGTGAAGAGTTTGCAAGCACGGTGCTCCCGATGCATCTTGTAATGAATGCTTCTGTATAAAAGAACTGGCCTGCACCTGAATAGGTGATGGTGCTTAGTGTTTGGCAACACTCTGTCCAGGAAAGCCTGAGATTACACATACCAGTAAAAGTAGAAGTATTCGTATTCAGTGTTCCTTCAAAATAATATCTTTCAATACCAGGGGTAAATGAACCGGGTGTCTGACAACCAAGAACTGTACATACACTGGGCTGCGAAGCACATACACCTGTTACATCAGCCGTCTGGCCGGGTACAACGGATGCGGTAATCGTGGTCAACAGCGCATTGTTATCTGCATTATATACCTGTATCGATCTGCTGCAACCCGATGAAGTGCATGAGCCGCTGCAATGCGGAATTCCTGAACAATCGCGGTATATGGTTAAACCTATGGTATAGACGCCCGCAGTTGAGGTGCTCTCATAATTCATATGAATGCCATACATATTATGCGCGCTCAGGCCTAACCTTACCATTACATTCAGCACCAAAAAAAGCAATACCTTTTTCATTGCAGCAACATTTAATATGGTAAAGGTATAGAATGAAAAACCCACAACGGGCAAAACCGGTAAACTTAAAGAAAAAATTAAGTAAGGGAGATTCGCCTATTCCGCAACGGAGGCCCTGCGCAGCCGGTCGTTAATGGCATTCCCCAGCCCCCTTGGGGGGAATCGCTCAGCAAGGATCACATCGATGTCAAGCTTATCAGCTTCACGCATTGCGGCAAAGAGCTTGCGGGCCGCTTCGTGCAGATCACCCGTTTCTGATAAAACAAACTGGTTGTTGAATGGAATGGCCGGATAGGTGGTTTGAAAAGAAATAATACCGATCCTTTCGGGGTTGTACTTGCCAAGATGATGAGCCGGGTCATCGTGTATAAGCTGATGTTTTGAAGCATAATGCCTCGACAGCATGCCGGGTGCAATCACATTTTGCGAAGCCGGAGGAGGCGGTTGAACGGGATGGCCGAGTAGTTTTATGATTTCCTCTTCGGGTATGCCCCCATAACGCAAGATACGTGGGGTGTCTTCAAGAAATGAAATAATGGTTGATTCAATGCCAACCTTGCATGCTCCTCCATCAAGAATATAGGCAACCTGGTTCCCCAACTGCTCTTCCACATGCTTTGCGCTGGTAGGGCTAATAAAGCCTGAAGGATTTGCGCTCGGGGCGGCAACCGGGAAATCAAGGCGCGCAAGAAGCCCGAGCGTAAGCGGGTGGCCGGGAATTCTGATGGCAACGGCATCATTGCCTGCAGTAACAATATCAGGAATAAGCGGGGATCGTGCTACCACGTAGGTAAGCGGACCCGGTGAAAACACCGCAGCAAGCCGGAGCGCTTCTACCGGGAGCTGTATGCCCCAGCTTTCAAATTTTTCGAGGGTATTGCTGTGAATGATGAGGGGGTTGAACTGAGGTCGCTGCTTGGCCTCATAAATTTTCATCACCGCTTCGGTGTTAAAAGCATTTCCTCCCAAACCATAAACGGTTTCAGTGGGAATTGCAACCAGCTCCCCCTTTTCGAGCAACTGCGCTGCAACAGCTATATCTGTTCCTACCGGCATGAACAGTTCATACTAAGTTTACCTGCTACATTTCCGACATTTCACCCCGCTTGAGGCTGTATTTCTCAATCTTATTGTACAGGTGGCTGCGTTGTATGTCTATTTCGAGAGCGGTTTTAGCCACATTCCAGCCATTCTTTCTCAGCTTCTCTTCAATGAAAATCCTTTCCACATATTCTTTAAAATCCTGCAGCGTGCTGAAACGTTCATAGATCGATTTCTCTTCTTCGCGCGCACTCATGGGACTGGCATATTTCTGCACATCTTCAACCGTAATGCGGGGCTGACCCAGTATTACAAGGCGCTCTACAATATTGCGCAGCTCGCGGATATTACCTGTAAAATCAAGCTTGCGCAGCTCCTCCAGGGCCTGGGGCATAAAGCTGCGTTTGGGCAGGCCGCTGTCCTCGCATATTTCTTTTATAAACCGGTCGGCCAGCACGGGCACATCATCCTTGCGCTCGTTCAGAGACGGCACGTGAATAAGAATAACACTCAGCCGGTGATAAAGGTCCATGCGGAAATTGCCTTTCTCAATTTCTTTCGAAAGGTCTTTATTGGTAGCGGCAATCACACGCACATCCACTTCAATATCTTTATCACCGCCTACCCGGGTGATCTTGTTTTCCTGCAATGCCCGCAGCACCTTGGCCTGGGCAGAAAGGCTCATGTCGCCCACCTCGTCCAGGAACAGCGTACCCTCGTTGGCCTGCTCAAACTTGCCGATGCGCTGCTTGATGGCTGATGTAAACGCACCTTTCTCATGGCCGAACAGCTCGCTTTCGATAAGCTCGGATGGAATGGCAGCGCAGTTCACCTCAACCAGCGGGTGCTTGCTGCGGTTGCTTTTTTCGTGTATCCAGCGTGCCACCAGCTCTTTCCCTGTACCGTTTTCACCGGTTATCAGCACACGTGCATCGGTGGGCGCCACCTTATCAATGGTTTGCTGGATATTATGGATGGCCGGGCTCTCCCCGATGATCTCACGCGTTTTGGTAACCTTCCTGCGCAGCACCTTGGTTTCAACCGTAAGCGATTTTTTATCGATGGCATTGCGAAGTGTGAGCAGCAGCCGGTTCAGGTCGGGCGGCTTCACAATAAAATCATAGGCTCCTTTTTTGGTGGCTTCAACGGCCATCTCCACGTTGCCATGACCGGATATCATAATAAACGGGATGTCTTCATCAATTTCGCGTGCCTTTTCAAGCACCGTCATCCCGTCCATCTTGGGCATTTTCACATCGCACAGCACTGCGGCATATTCCTCGTTCTGCAGCTTATCAAGCCCTTCATCACCATTGGAAGCCTCATCCACCTGGTAGCTTTCATACTCAAGTATTTCGCGCAGCGTATTCCTGATCGTCTTCTCGTCATCAATGATTAATATCTTGCTCATGCCTTTTGTATCTATGGGGTAAAAGTGAAGTTTTTTGTGGACATTAGAAACAGTGTTGATTTTTGGTGAATATTTTAGAATAAGAATCGGGCAGGATAAATGATTTGGTTCTATGTTTATTTTACTGAATCCGGTTTCAGTTCTACCCATATTCACATGCCGGAGGCAATTAAAAGCTTGCTTTTATTAAACCTTTGCATAATTTTATAAAAAAAATAAACCCATGCGTTGGAGGCGTTTCAATGGCGAACCCGTAGAGCAGAAGATCGCAGATGAGGTGGAAAAACTCATCCAGCGTGAAACACGGGCCGGCCATAAACTAAAAGTCTGCATTGGCACCGATTCGCAGGTAACAAATGAAGTTACCGAATTTGCCACGGTGATTGTTTTTGTACGCCAGAAACATGGTGGCTTTATGCTAATCAGCAGCGAAAAAACCAGGCATCCTTATTCACTCAAGGAAAGAATGATTGAAGAAGTGGCCAAATCCATACAAATTGCTTACGAGCTTTGCCCCCTGCTTGATAAATATAATATCGACCTGGAGGTGCATGCGGATATCAACACCAATCCCCAATTTAAATCAAACACAGCTCTTCACGAAGCGATGGGCTATATCCTCAGCATGGGCTTTGTATTCAAGGCCAAGCCCGATGCCTTTGCCAGCAGCTATTGCGCCAACAAAATGGTGCATTGATGGTGCACATTGTTACTCCACTACGATGAGCTTAAGCACCATGCGCTGGTTTCCGCTGGTTACTTTTACCATATACATTCCCGGCTGATCGATCCTGAATCCCTCAGCAGTTACTTTTTTTACACCAATGCTTCTCCCCCACGCATCCGTTATGATTACCTCGCTCCCCAAAGCATGCGGTATTCTAATCTGCTCACGGGCTTTTACAGGGTTCGGATACATATCGCCAAATTTCTCCGGAGAAATTTCACTGTGACCGGATATATCATTCTTCGCATAAAAATGAGAGACCTCGCTGAATTCTCCGCAGAAGCTGTTTCGTGATAATGCCTTCACCCTCCAGTCAAACAGGTAGTCGCCTTCACGCAATGCCGAAATATAAAAAGTGTCGTAAATAAATGTATTGATTTCCGAAACGCCCCAGTAATTGGAACGCGTAACCTGCAGGTGCCAGGCAAACGCCCCGGGAGACCTCTTCCAACTGAAAGTTACCCGCTCTGCTGTTTGCGAGCTATCGCTTGGAGGAGGATAAATGAGTACGGGTTTATCAGGATAAGTTTCGATAAAAGCCTGGTTGGCGAGCCCGGCCCGTTGGGATAGATTAGCCTGCATCGCTGCCATTTGCGCAGGACTGAAACGGTTTTTACAGGTGTTGTCTGCATAATTCATAAACAAAGAACTATCGGGAGTAAATGCAGTGCCCGTGGAATCGGTGAGCCATGCCGTGCAATACCAACCTCTCGCCAGGTAGTCGGCACGTGTGTCGCAGAACCCATCTCCTGCCGTAAGGCAGTTGCTGCCATCGGCCCTTTCCTGCTGTTCCGGTGGCGGCACGCCATATTCCCAGCCGTTAAAAGTATGGGGCAGGCCAAAGAAATGTCCCAGTTCATGCTGGCACGTGGTTGGGTTGAGTTTGGCGAATGAATTAATCACATACACTACATCCAGTTCAGGTATATAAATACCACCATACGCTGAACTGCTTCCTGCGAAAAAAATATTTACCGCACCGGGATCTTTTAGCTGCTGCGTTACGGTATCAATTTCTTCAGGAAGTGTATTATAGAGTTTAGAGTTGTTGATATAACGAATGCTGTCTTTAATGTAAAAGCAGAAACCAGTAGCTGCAAAATCTTTATTGAGGCGGCACAGGTTATCCGCGAGATAGGACAAGTTGTAAAAATCTGTGCCTTTATCAGAGCCAACAAGATGAATTGTAAGCGGAATGTATTTTTTGCTGAAAGAGCTGTGGCCGGTGATCGGGTAAGTTAATGTTTGCTGAAATTGCCGGAGCCATGCCTGTTGCTCATTGTTGAGAACCGTTGCACAAGGCCTGAGCTGGGCATATAGCCTCATACAAAGCAACAGGTGGAAAAGCAAGATGAATTTCCCCGTCTTCATTACTCAAATGTAAATATATTTATTGCGGATTACCTCCGGTATGCAAAACCTTATTGCTTTCGCACGGTTCAGCCTCCTCCTCAACCCGGCAGGTAACACCATCAGCTTCGGGGGTATAACCGAAACAAACCAGGGCGCGTGGCTGTTTCAATTATACAGCCCTGACGGGAGGTTGATATCATATACCGATAAAACATCCGTTAACCGCGGGATAAGTGTTAATTTTGACCTGGATGGGCTTGGCAGCGGGGTTTGTCTTATGAAGATTACCTCCGATGCAGTAAAAGTGCTGATTTTGAAATTCCTTCGTGAATAGATAACGACACATGCTTAAAGATATTGAGTTCCCCCAGTTTGATGGTGTTGGTATTGCGGTTGTGCGTGAGCTCAATGCGGAGGGTAAGCCCGAATGGGCTGTGTACCTCATCAACTATAACAATGCGCTGCTCGAAGGTGTGCTGGTTAGCAGCAAGGGCTACGGAACCATTAACGGGGAGGAACGCAAAAGTTCCACCTTGCGCCACTTTCTCGACCTGGTAGAGCCGCTTAGCTTCGCCAGGATAGAACCCATGCCCGAAGATCTTTTTGTGCTGAATAATGAATACTGGCTGAGTTTTTATAATGAAGGGAAGTTGTACGAGCGCAGGTTTGTTTTCACCGCAAACAGCATCAATAAATCAAAGCTTGATCACCTGAACCTGATCGACAAAAAAGGAATACTGCTGATGTAAGATCATAAAAAAACTCCGCTTCTGGCGGAGTTTTTTTATGAATATCGTTTGGGTTCTGTTAGAGTTTGAAGGGTACGATCGATTGGAGGTTGATACCCACACCTGCAGTAAGCATATTGTATTTTGCAAAGGTGTAATCAGCGTGAATGGTTAAAATTAACAGCTTGATGCGGAAACCAGCATTGGCGCGGAAACCATTGGCACTGCCGGTAAGCGCAATCGGATCACTTACATTTAATACTTCATTTCTTCCGAAAGAACCGTTGCCGTTGTTGTAGGCAGGATTATAAATAGTTACAGGATAAGTGCCTTTCATATTCATTTCAACGGATGAGTTGTTATAGTTTACACCAAGGTAGGGTGTTAACGGGCCCAGTTTCTTTGAAACGATAAGACCTAGCATCCAGCCGCTGGTTTTGAATTCGAGCGTCTGGTTCTGGTAATCGGCTGTAGCCAGCGAGCCAGGTAACGGAACTTTGTTTGAATCAAGCGGAGGCATTAATGCCTTATCGCCATCCATCGTGTAAGAAGCTTTGGATGTGGAATAAGCAAATATTGCCGACAGATCGAAAGGCATATCCTTAACACCGGGAATCCATTGCTTGATATCGTGTTTGATACCGAAGCCGAAAAGGCTTGCTTTTACACCGGCTGCATTAATTTCAGGAAGAAAACGCAGCATCACTTCCGTGTTTTTATAAATGCCGATTGCAAACTGGGCAGTAGGTAAAGTAGCAAATAAACTTACTCCGGGGCCCTTGGGAATTTCAAAAGATGCAAACGACTTGCGGTTCGGATCAGCATTATTGGGGTAATTTACCTGCCAGGTAGGTCCCTGTTTATCGCTGAATGCAGTGGGTGCGTTGTTCACATCCACATCGGCTTTTCCGCTGGGGTTCGCTGCTTCCACACTATTCAAACCAAGCGAAGACGGGTTAAAGGTCATGGCATCGGTAGGAATAAAAAATACACCGAATGATGCCGTAATGTCAAAACCACCGGTTCCGTGCGGTTTGGCTGTATTGTACCATCCATTGTTGATACCGGAGGCCCAGCCCGTCATCAGCGGTGACATGTAAGCGTTGATGAGCTTATTGGCATCCTCTTTACCGGCTCTCATAAAAGGAGCCAGATCAAACTGCGCAACAGCATCCTGAAAATTTGCAGCTCCAAGCAGGGCAAGCAATGAAGCCTTCAAAAAGTGTTTTTTCATAACAATGAATTTTGATTAATGTTTTGTGGATTCAAAAATATGGGATTTTGTCTGAATCTCCGCGGGGTTTTAGAAAAATACGTTATTTAACGTATGAAATAAATCATGTGTGTTATTCCTGTTAAAGCAAGGCTGAAAATCCTTATACATTCTATATATTGCGCCTCTTTTCATCATACCTTTTTTAGTATAAAATGGCATCAAGAGAAACCGGTTCCAAGATCATCATCAAGACCCCTGAACAGTTAAAGGGGATTGCTAAAAGCTGCGAGATAGCCGGAAAAACCCTGAAAGCCGTGGCCCCTTTTGTGAAGGCAGGCGTGAGCACACGCTATCTCAATGATATCTGCAACCAGTTTATGCGCGATCATAAGGCCATACCGGCAACGCTGGGCTACAACGGATATCCGGCCGAAACCTGCATTTCTGTTAACGATGTGATTTGTCATGGCATTCCCGGCAAATACGAATTGCGCGATGGCGATATTGTGAACATAGATGTTACCGCGATTCTGAATGGATACTACGGTGATACCTCAACCATGTTTACCATTGGCGAGGTATCGGATCATGCAAAAAAACTGCTTGAGGTTACCAAAGAATGCCTCACTATCGGCATCCGCCAGGCGGTGCCCGGCAACCGGGTGGGTAATATCGGGTATGAGATTAATAAATATGCCACCGGTCACGGGTATGGTGTAGTGTACGAGTTTTGCGGGCATGGTGTAGGTTTGAAATTTCATGAAGCCCCGGAGATCTGCCACGTGGATGAAAAAAATACAGGTCCGGTTTTGAAACCCGGCATGACCTTTACCATAGAGCCTATGATCAACGCAGGCAAAGCACGGGCAAAAATAGATAAGCGCGATGGCTGGACAGCCCGCACCATTGATGGCAAACTTTCAGCCCAGTATGAGCATACGCTTTGCGTAACCAAAACAATTGCCCTGGTAATGACCGATGTGGATCATGAATACCCCATACCCGAGAGCATCTTCTGATCCTCCTCTAACATTACGTGCATGAAATATTACAACCATAAAAAGAATTTCCTCGCCATTGCTGAGGATGAGTATTGCAGCTTTAAAAACTCCAGGTATGTGATCCAGTCTGCCCCTTATGAGTACACGTCTTCCTACCTTGCCGGCTCGGAAAAAGGCCCCGAAGCGATATTGAAAGCTTCCCATTTTGTGGAGCTGTACGATGAGGAACTGGGCCAGGAAACCTATAAGAAAGCAGGTGGTATCTGTACCCTCCCTCCTATCAGTTTCAAAAAAACCGTTGATAAAAAAGCGGTAAAGAAGATCGAAAAAGCCACTGCACAACTGCTCGATGCAGGAAAATTTCCTGTTACACTAGGGGCCGAACACACCATCACCCTCGGTTGTGTATTGGCCGTTAAAAAAATGGCACCCGATGTGCATGTCCTGCAGATCGATGCTCACAGCGATCTGCGGGAAAGCTATCATGATAATCCCTATTCGCATGCCAGCGTGATGGCCCGTGTGCATGATGAAGGCGTACCGCTTACGCAGATTGGCATACGTGCACAATGCATCGAAGAAGCGCAGCTTATTCAAAACGCCCCCGATATTCATACCTTTTATGCCCACCAGATCAGAAGAGATACCGGCTGGGCTGATAAGGCGCTTGCCACCCTGGGCCCGAACGTTTATATTTCTATTGATGCCGATGGATTTGATCCGGCCGTGGTGCCTGCCGTGGGCACGGCCGAACCCAATGGCCTCTTCTGGGACGAAACAGTTTCTTTCCTGAGCAAGGTGATCGCTCAACGGAATATCCTGGGATTGGATGTTGTTGAAATAGCTCCTGCCAAAGGTTCCATCCTCAGTGAGTATACCATGGCTAAGCTCGTTTACAAACTTATTGGTTATCTGAGCATTAAAAGCCGGTAAAATTTCGCTTTTTTACCGAACTTTGCATGAAATCTACGCTCCAATGAGAATTTACCTCGATAATGCCGCCACCACTCCGCTGGACCGGGAAGTAGCCGATGCTATGTATAAGGTTATGCTGGATGATTTCGGCAACCCTTCTTCCATTCATGCTCACGGCAGGCAGGTGCGCACTATTGTGGAGGATGCACGTAAAACCGTTGCGGGTCTGCTTCATTGCAGCCCGGGTGAAATCTTCTTTACCTCGGGAGGTACCGAAGCCGACAATATGGGCATCCGCAAGGCGGTTGACTGCTGCGGCATCAAACATATCATTACATCACCCATCGAGCACCATGCTGTGCTGCATACCATCGAGGAGCTGCATGAACAGGGCCGGGTAACCATGCACCTGGTAAAGCTCACCGAAAAAGGTCATATTGATCTGAATGACCTGGAGCGACTTCTGAAACAACATGAAAATTCCCTGGTGAGCCTCATGTTTGCCAATAATGAAATAGGCAACCTGCTTGATATTGAAAAAGTAAGCGCACTCTGCACCACGTATAAGGCACTTTTTCATTGCGATACGGTTCAGGCCATCGGCCACTACCCCATCGATCTGTCAAAGCTTAAAATTGATTTCCTTGCCGGTGCCGCGCATAAATTCAATGGCCCTAAAGGCATCGGATTTATTTATGTGAACGGCAAAACAAGAATAACCCCACTGATAACTGGGGGCTCCCAGGAAAGAAATATGCGTGGAGGAACGGAGAATGTGTATGGCATGGTTGGCCTTGCAAAGGCGCTTGAAAAGGCGTGCAGCCATATGGAGGATGACCGCTTGCATATCCAGGAACTGAAAAGCTACATGATCAGCAGCCTGAAGCAACAAATACCCGGCATTGCTTTTAACGGTGATGCCGAAGGACGGTCGCTATATACCGTATTGAATGTAAGCTTTCCTCCCAGCCCAGTAGGCGAAATGCTGTTGTTTAAGCTTGATATTGCAGGAATTTCGGCCAGCGGGGGCAGCGCATGCAGCAGCGGTTCCAATGTGGGTTCCCATGTACTAAAGGCTATCGGAAGTGATCCGGAAAGGGCGGCTGTACGTTTTTCTTTCGGCCGCCAGAATACAAAAGAGGAGGTTGACTTTGTGGTTAAAACCCTGGCCCAAATGCTGGCTCCCAAACCAAAAGAAGTTCCCGCGGTTTAACTCAGGTATGCCAGCCCCGGGCAAACCTCAAATAAAAAATCCGTTGAAAAAACACACTTGCCTGTTAACGCTTCTTACCTGCTCGTGTATTACGGCCGGGGCGCAAAACGATTCCATCTGGAAACATACCATTCAAACAGGGCTTAACCTGAGCCAGGCTTCTTTCAGCAACAACTGGAAAGGCGGTGGTATCAATTCCTTTGCGTATGGATCTTTCATCAATTCACTGAACACATACGAGGGCACTTACTGGAGCTTTAACAGCGACCTGCAGCTTGCCCTGGGATATGTAAACACGGAAAGACTATCGGTGAAAAGTGCCGATCGCATATTCTATGATTTTAAGGCCGGGTACCGGTTGGCGAGGCATTGGGATGCGTTTGCCTCCGTAAACTTCATGAGCCAGTTTGCGAATGGCTATTTTTATGGAAAGAAAAAAGATGGCTCTGATTCCGTAGAATACATTTCAAGCTTTATGTCGCCCGGCTACCTTACCTCATCCGTGGGTGTTGAATACAAGCCCGTGGATTATTTCTGGGCACGCCTCGGGTTGGGTACGCTCAGGCAAACTTTTGTGCTGAGCGATTATCTCTCCGCCCGGAAAGCATATGGCATGGAGCACGCGGGCGATCACCTGAGAAACCAGCTTGTATTGCAACTTATACTCAATTACGATAAGGAAATCTTTCGTAACGTAAACCTCAAAATGCGGTCGATGACGCTGTGGGATTATATCAAATCGCCAGAGGCAGGTAGCATGGTGCAGCGCTTTGATGCGGGGCTCGTAATGAAGGTTAACCGGTATATCAATGCCAATCTCCAGGGAGTATTGCTGTATGATTATGACCAGGACAAAGAATGGCAGTATTCGCAGTTGCTTTCCCTGGGAGTTTTATGGAGCTGGACCCGCGGAAGATAAGCCTTATTCAGGCCGGAACAGCATTCACCATCGCCCCGAGCTTTAATGCATTAAAGGCGGCATAGCCGAACTGGTCATTATCAAAATAAATATAAACATCCCTTTTCTCTGCAGCCCATCCCAGGCATTTTTCAGCCCATTTTTCCAGCGTTTTATCCGGGTAGCTACCCTCATATTTGCCTTTTCCGGGCCCGTGTAAACGGATATAAACAAAGTCGGCTGTTACCGCCTCGGGCGAACGATGCCCTGCAAGTTCGTAAATGCAGAAAGCGCAATTATGTTTCTCCAGCAGCTTAAAAATCGCATTGCTGTACCATGTGGGATTGCGGAATTCGAAAGTGCATTGCCTATCACGTGGCAAAGTTTTAAGAAATTCGCCCAGCCGCTCTTCATTGATTTGCCACCCCGGGGGAAGCTGGAACAACAGCGGGCCAAGCTTTTGTTTCAACGCACCGGCATTGGATACAAAGGTTGCCAGGCTCTCCTCCGTTTCATGCAGTTTTTTGAGGTGGGTGATAAAGCGGCTTACTTTAACCGAAAAGATGAAATCATCAGGAACCGCTTTGCGCCAGCCTTCAAAAGTTTTAGCTGTGGGGAGCCGGTAAAAGGGATTATTGAGCTCCACGGTCCTGAAATATTTCAGGTAATAGGCAAGCTGCTCACTGTCTTTTGTTTTCTCCGGGTAAAAGGTTCCCTTCCAATGCTTGTAATGCCACCCGGAGGTACCTACATGTATCCTTCCCTTCTTCATGCAGATTATAAATGATTGAAACGAAAAAATGTTTCCGGCCGGGTTCCACCTGATCAACCGCGGGCTGTGCAGGCATTCAATCTGTATTTCCCACTCATGTAATTGGTTTGGAGGTTAATGCCTAATGTGTATTTTTGCTTTTCATCAAAGCCTGATTATATGCGACATCTTCTTGTTGTTACCCTTTGTTTTTTACTCACCCACCAAGCCTTTGCCCAGAGCCGTAAAACATTTCATCTTCCTGCCGCGCGCACCGAAAAGGAAATTCAACTGGGAGTAGAGCGTGCCCGCCTGCAGCGCGACATGCGGAAAGCGGGAGGAGGGCTTGAAATGCCCGCCAATATGCGTATGCCGGGTGAATTTGAAGAAAGCCAGGCTGTTTCTATTTCATGGGCCTATGATTATGCCGGCACCCAGGATTCCCCCTATGTTTCGGGCAATGATGTCACCAGCAGTTACGGATGGGTATCCGCCCAGCTTGCACATTATATTTCCCAGGAATGCCTTGTGATCATCCGGGCCTGGAGCGCCCAGGATACCATCGCTATTAAAAATTTCATGGCCACCCAGGGAATTCCGCTTACCCAAAACTATATGTTTCACATTGAAAAAGGTGACGACTGGTGGACACGTGACTTTGGTCCCATGGCCTTTTACCACGGAAGCCAGGACAGCATTGCTTTCACGGATATGAAGTATTATGACGGCCGCGACCTGGATAATGATTATCCCATTTCACTCGGCAAGCTGATGGGCTATAAGGTTTACACAACCACACTCAATGCCGAAGGCGGCAACCTGATGGCGGATGGTTTCGGCACCATGGTTTTCAGCAACCGCATCCAGGTGAATAATTCCGCAAATTTCGCCCACAACCCGCCCTGGCCGTATTCGACCACTTTCGATACCATGCGGAATGTGCTGGGAACCCCGGTGTTGGTTGATACCCTTGCGCTGCAGTGTGATGGTGGAACCGGGCATATTGACCTGTATATGAAATTCATTGACGAACAAACCATCATCATCGCCAAATACCCGGATACCATCAAGGCGGTTGATAAGCTGACGATAGAAAAAAGCTACCAGCAATTGCTGTCTGTTAAATCCCCCTACAACAAACCTTACCGGATATACCGCATACCCCATCCTACCGATGATAACGGCAGGCATACCCGTTTAACCTGTGCCCAGATCAATGCCGATGCGCGCAACTTCATCAATGGTCTTACCGTAAACAAAACCTTCCTTTTCCCGGCCTACTCCGATGATGTAAACGGCAACCAGGCCCAGACCCAGGAGGTAGTGAAACTTTACCAAAGCATCATGCCCGGTTATAAGGTGATCCCGATCGATAGTCGTGACCTGAGCCCGCTTGGGGGCGCTATTCATTGTATTACCATGCAGATCCCCGCTGAAAACCCGGTGTTGTTCTGGCATCCTGCTATTGACGGGCTGCAGCCCCGACAAACCGACAACTTTTATATCCTGGCTAAGATTACCAACAAGAGCGGTATCAGTTCGGCAAAGTGCATGTGGCGCATTAAAGGCAGCGGCTGGAATACGCTTAACCTGACCGATAGTGCCGGTTACTTCCGGGGCATTATTAACGCTCCGGGCTTACAGCACAGCCAGAAAATTGATTATTATATTACCGCCACCACCAATAATGGCAAAACCGCGGTAAAGCCTATCACCGCACCGGATGGATTTTATACCATCGCTTTCGAATATGGCTCGGGTAAGAACGAATTGCTTTCCCGCAATGATTACAGGCTTACCCTGTATCCGAACCCGGCCGGCAATTCCGTAACGCTTGGCATCCTTACCGAAGGGAAAGCCACTGCTCATATCCGCATGATGAATATGCTTGGAAAAACCGTTTACGAGAGAAGCCTGCAAACTTTAACCGACCTCACCGAAGAAGTGGTTGACCTCTCAGGCTTTGCCAATGGGGTGTATGTGTGCGAACTGATGATTGACGGTAAGCCTGTACAAAACAGGAAGTTTGTAGTGAACCGTTAATCCCGGAAGTATATCCGCTGCAGCCACAGCTTAAACAGCGGATCGAGCATGGCAACACTGCCCCCGGCAGTGTCGATTATTTCCTTGTTTTCGAGGGCCTGCTTGATGCGGTTTACATTGGCCGAAGTGCCCAGCTTATAGGCTGCAAGGTTTTCTTTAGCGCTGAATTGAACGACCCCTGCGCATAAGGCTCCCAGGAAATTCACCTGGCTGTTGCTCATCAGGTCGAGCTCCCGCTGAAACATAATGCCATGCTGCAGCAACAGGCTTTCCAGGGCATCGTCTATATCCTGCTTTTTACAGGTTCGTTTAGCTTTGAGCCAGCTCGCCTGGGCCAGTTGCTGCACAAAATACGGATGGTTCTCCATCAGCTCTGCTATGTATGCGGCCAGCTCAGGGGTTATCTGCTTGCCCGTATCGCTGAAACGCTTCACGATAAAAGCGATCCATTTCTTCTCCTTGATTTTTTCAAGGAAAATAATATCCCCGAATTTATAAAAGGGCATGGTGCTGCCGGTAAAGATATCCATCAGCATGTGGCGCTTGCTGCCGTACAGGCAATAGGTGGCAAGCTTGTGATGCTGCCAGTGGGCGCGCAGCTTTTTCTGGAAAGCCAGCGGATCATCAAAATGCGCGATATTCTGGAATTCGTCAATGCATACGATCAACCTTATTTTTTTCGACTTTGCGATCGTCTCCGGCAGGTTCAATATTTCTTCGGGGGCCTTTTTGATATCCTTCAGGCTGAAACTGACGGTAAATTCGCTGTTCGGATCAAGCCCTGTACTGAACTGGGGCACAATGCTCCTGAAAAATTTCTTTGCCTGGCTGATGCGTTCCTCCCATTTGCCTGCACTGGCCCTGATCAGCTCCCGTGCAAATACTTCGTAAAACTCATGCTCATCCCTGATATTGAAAAGATCGATAAAGCAGAACCTGGTCTTTTTGCTGCTCATGGTTTGGCTCACCCGCTCGACCAGCGAAGATTTGCCCCAGCGCCTGGGTGAAATAAGCGTGGTATTTGTACCTGCCTGCAGGTTCTGTTGCAGCTTTTTCAGTTCGCCTTCGCGGTTGGTAAAATCGGCATCGCTGGCAATGCTGCCGAAAACAAAGGGGGCTTCTGTATCTGATACGGACATTTTCAATTGCGGATAAAACTTACACAAATGTAAGTTACAAAGTTGTAACTTACAAGTTTGTTAGTTAAATAGATTACCCCTGAATGCATATCTTTGTGCGGTATGAAGAGTCCCTCGTTTAAGGATATGCTGGTTATGGAGGATGAACAGATCGCCTGCATCAGCAAGCCACCGCATTACTCATCGCTTGACGACAGGCACGATGACACCGTTTCGGTGCTGAGGCTTGCAAAAAAGTATAATGAAAACCTGCAGCTCTGCCACCGGCTTGATAAGGAAACCAGCGGCATCCTGGTGCTCGCTAAAAACGAAGAGGCCTACCGCGCCATGGCCATGGCATTTGAGCAGCGCAGGGTAACCAAAGTATACCATGCTTTTGTAGCCGGCAACCTTGAAGTGCAGCATGCCGAAATACTGCTCCCGCTTTCGCAAACAAAAAAAGGAACGGCCGTGGTTGACCGGCAAAAAGGCAAGCCGTCAAAAACCATTATCTCCACCCTCCGGCATTTCAGGCACTTTACACTCCTCGAGTGCCGCCCCGTTACAGGCCGGATGCACCAGATCAGGATACACCTGGCATCCCAGAATTTCCCGCTGGTGGCTGATGAAATGTATGGCGGAAAGCTCCCCTATCTGTCGCAAATGAAAAAAGATTTTAAGGCCGGCAAGTGGCAGAACGAAGAGGCCATGCTGAAAAGGGTGGCATTGCATGCCTTCAGCCTCGCATTTACGCTGGGGGAGAAATCATACCACCTCGAGGCCCCCTACCCGAAAGATCTCGCAGTGTTTCTCAAACAGCTCGAAAAATTCGATATGTAGTTTCTCCTATGAAGCCGGTCATCACTAAAACCGTGTGGACACTCTCCCTCGTCAGCCTCTTTACCGACATGGCGAGCGAAATGCTCTACCCGGTAATGCCGGTTTACCTCAAAAGCATAGGATTCTCGGTGCTTGCCATCGGTATTCTCGAAGGTGTTGCCGAATGTATTGCCGGACTCAGCAAGGGCTATTTCGGCAAGCAGAGCGATGTGCTCGGCAAACGCATTCCTTTTGTACGTACGGGTTATGCGCTGAGTGCGCTTTCCAAACCCATGCTGGCATTATCGCAGCACACGGCATGGATATTTACCGCACGCAGTATCGACCGGCTGGGTAAAGGCATCCGCACCGGGGCGCGCGATGCCGTGTTGTCGGCCGAATCGGAGCCGCAGCATAAAGCAGCTATTTTCGGATTTCACCGGGGTATGGATACAGCCGGTGCATTCATAGGCCCTTTGTTTGCCCTTCTTTACCTGTATTATTATCCCGATAACTATAACCCCCTTTTTCTGATTGCCGCTCTTCCCGGCTGCATTGCGATCGGCCTCACCTGGCTGTTGAAAGAACCTGCCCATACCGTTCCTGCGGCTGCCCAAAAAATTTCCTTCAGTGCATTCTACCGTTATTTTAAAGACGCTCCCGCAGCATATCGCAAGCTGGTTTACGGCCTGCTTGTATTTGCCGTGTTCAACAGTTCCGATGTGTTTCTCCTGCTCATGCTGAAGGAAGCAGGATTCAGCAATACCTACCTTCTTGCAGCTTATATATTTTACAATATGGTATACGCGTTTGCGGCATATCCGCTCGGGCGCCTTGCCGATAAAACGGGACCCCGTATCATGCTTGGAGCAGGGCTTATATTGTTCTCGGTTACATATGCCGGATTTGCATTCAATACAGGCTTTGCCGGATTCCTGGTTCTTTTTCTGTGCTATGGTTTGTATGCAGCGGCTACCGAAGGTATTTCGAAAGCATGGATCTGCCTGCTGGTTGATAAAAAGGATACCGGGGCTGCTACCGGCACCTACAGTGGCTTTCAAAGCATTGCCGCCTTCCTGGCAAGCACCATAGCCGGGGCAATCTGGCTGCATTGGGGAGCCCCTGCCGTGTTCCTGATATCGGCTGCGGCAACAGCAGGTGTTGCGGTTTATATATTCGGCTTCTTATCTCCGCCACCGGTTCAGCAAAAGCACTAATAATCCCAGTTGCGCTGGGCAAGGTTTAATCTTACTCCTGCACTTATCCAGGTGTTATCGCTTGTGTAAAACGCGAGCTCGCTGTCTGAATAACGGCTGGTTGCGCGGAGATCGAGGAAAAGATTATGCTTAACCATGTAGCTGGCTGCAAGCTCGAGGAAATATACGTGCGTAAGGTATCCCTGCCCGATGGCATTCCCGTATTCATTCGGATGCGTATCGTAATCGAGGGCAATGTTCTGGCCCCAGTTACTGCCATAGCCATCATAGCCGATTTCATAAAAAATGCCTTTTGCCTGGATGAACAACCTTTCCAGGGGCTGGTACTTAACGATGGCAACAAGCTCCCTGAAATTGGCGCCCAGCGGGTGGGCAAGCGGCTGCCTGTAATTGGTAAAGCTCTGCCCCGTCATAAAGCTGGTGTACATATAGGGCCTGCAGATATTCACCTCAGCCTGCAGATCGAGGTTTTTCACCTTAAACGCATCGATATATTTCAGGCCGGCCTGTATGGCCCATTTGTTGCCCCACCAGCCATTGCCTGCCAGCAGTTCATTCAGCACCAGCTCAGAGATAACAAACTGGCCGTACCATGAAAAGTGGCGCAGGAAATTGTACTTGTAATTCATCCCGATCACAGCTTTATCGCTGCTGTTAAGGCCGTTTTCAATGGCCTTGTAAAACACAATCGGGTTGAGGTAATTAAGCTCAAAGCCGGTATTGGTGTACCCGCTGTCGCGCTGAAAAATAATGGTTTCAAAAGCCCCGATATTGAGATTCCTCCCTATGTTAACCGACAGGTGATGGGTAGCTGAATAATGCCGGGACTGGATATTATGAACCGAAGACGTATAATCATTGTACTGGCTGAAGATATTGGTGTAGTTGATCTTCCATACCCTTGTGTTGAGCCGGAGAAAAAGATGATCGGTTGAATAATCGCTGAGGATGAAAGACCGGTGACCATCACCGATAAAGTTGCGGCCATGCCCGAATTGCCAGTCCATGTATTTATTCAGCGAAAAGGAAACATAGGCGCTGGCCAGGAAATAATTGATCTGCGGTACGGTTTTGTAAAACCCAACGCCCGGAATAACCGTATCACGCTGCAGCAGGAGACCTACATGGGGTAAGGGATTCAGAATTTCATCAGAAACACGCGTATAAAATCCTACCTTATCGGTCAGGTTTCCCCTTATTTCTATACCCCGGTTATTGAGCAGCGAAAGTTTGCCGCTATAAGATGCGCTTGCCATTTCATAATTGAATACAGGGTTAACCACAAGGTTGAAATCGGGTATCTGAACGCTGTAAAGGGCCGCTTTTCTGCGATAGAGCTCTTTAAAAACCGGTTTGGTACTGAGGGTAGCCTCGCTGTTGCTCCATTCGAAATTATCGGCCTGCAGGTAGGCGAGGTTGAAATAATCCTGTTTTGAAAGCATAGCCGCCCCGGTTTCAAAACTATCTACGTATTCGGCAATCGCTTTTCTCCGATATGACTTCAGTGCCGAGTGGAAATGATCGTTCGCAATATGCCCGGATTTTATTTCAAGCCTGTCGAGAATATGGTTGGATAGGGTGCCGTAAGGGATATAGGTTTGCTGGCTAAAAACGCCTCTGGTAAGCAGCATGCATAAAAGGGTAAGGAGAATGCCGGTGCTCAGTATCGGGTGTTTGGTGCCCGGTGTCCCGTGAGACTGATAATCGGCAGATAAGGCTGCAGCGGTCAGGCGGCTTGCCTTACAGCTATAATCAGTAATTGGTGTTCGGTTAAAAGGCGGGCACTTCATGTTCGGCAAAAATGCAATTTTTTCAGATATAAGCATGGCGGGACTTTGCCTTATCTTTTACCAGCGGGGGGTCAAAAAACAAAATCAGGCGCTTTTTATATTTTTACCGCATGAATGAAGCCGCGGCAAAAAAACGAATCGAAGAATTAACAGCAGAACTTAACAGGCATAATTACAATTACTATATTTTATCCAGACCAGTTATCAGTGACCGGGAGTTCGACCATCTCCTCAAAGAACTGGAACAGCTCGAAAAAGAATACCCGCATTTGCAGGATCCTAATTCCCCTTCCTTGAAAGTAGGTGGCGATATCAGCAAGGAGTTCAAACAGGTAAAGCATAAATATCCCATGCTAAGCCTGGGCAATACCTATTCGGAAGAAGAGTTGCAGGAATTCGACAACCGCATCCGGAAAGCCATCGGCAATGATTTTCAATATGTGTGCGAGCTGAAGTTCGATGGTCTTGCCATCAGCCTCACTTATCGCCATGGCAAACTGGCTCGTGCCGTTACCCGCGGTGATGGCGTACAGGGCGATGAGGTAACTGAAAATGTAAAGACCATCCGCAGTGTTCCGCACCAGTTGAAATCCGGGGATTATCCCGAAGAATTTGAGATCAGGGGGGAGGTATTCATGCACCGCACTACTTTCGATAAACTCAACGAAAAATTGAGAAAGGAGCTCACTGAAAAAGGATTTGATGAAGAAGAAATCCTGGAGCAATTGTATAAGAACCCCCGCAATTTCGCTTCAGGCACCTTAAAGCAGCAGGATCCCAAACAGGTGGCCAAACGTCCGCTCGATGCTTTCCTGTATTCGTTTTATGCCGATGAACCGGTTGTGCTCACGCATTATGAAAGTATGCGAAAGGCGGCTTCATGGGGCTTCCCGGTATGTGAACATTTTGCCCTCTGCGATAACCTGGGTGGGGTAATGGACTTCATCAACCGCTTTGATAAGGAAAGGGATAACCTTACTTACGACATCGATGGCGTTGTGATCAAGGTGAACAGCTATGCGCAGCAGGATGAGCTGGGCTTTACTGCCAAGGTGCCGCGCTGGGCCATTGCCTATAAATATAAGGCCGAGAGCGCTGCCACTTTATTGCAGCGGGTAACTTACCAGGTGGGCCGCACGGGAGCTATTACACCTGTGGCCAACCTTCAGCCTGTGCTGCTTGCAGGAACCACGGTGAAGCGTGCCAGCCTGTATAATGCAGATGAGATCGAGCGGCTCGACCTGCATGAGCACGATACGGTATTTGTTGAAAAAGGAGGCGAGATCATTCCCAAGATCACCAGTGTTGACCTAAGCAAGCGCAAGCCTGGCGCGGCCCGGATACAGTATGCAAAGCAATGCCCTGAATGCGGAACGGCACTCGTTAGAAAGGAAGGTGAAGCCGTGCATTACTGTCCCAACGAAAGCGGATGTCCTCCCCAGATCATCGGACGCATCGAACATTTTATCGGCCGCAGGGCTATGAACATTGACAGTCTGGGTGCTGAAACGGTTGCCGGGCTGTACCGCAAAGGACTCATACAGAATTATTCCGATTTGTACGATCTTACTTATGACCAGTTGCTGGGGCTTGAATTTGAAGTGGGCGAGGAGGAAGAAGGCAAAAAGAAAAAACGTTCGCTTAAGGAGAAGTCGGTTGAGAATATGCTCAAAGGTATAGAGGCGAGCAAGCAAAATCCTTTTGAAAGGGTGCTGTTTGCACTGGGCATACGCATGGTTGGTGAAACAGTTGCAAAAAAACTGGCCAGGCATTTCGGCAGTCTTGATAAGCTGGCTGCTGCAAGCAAAGAAGACATTGCCGGTATTTACGAGATCGGTGAAAAGATCGCTGAGAACGTGGTGGCTTTCTTCACTGATGAAAACAACCTGGCGAATTGCCGCAAGCTGAAAGAAAAAGGGTTGAAGCTGGAGATGGAGGAAGACACCAGCATAACGCGCTCCGATAAGCTGGCAGGAAAAAGTTTCCTGGTATCTGGCGTTTTCTCTATCAGCCGCGATGAACTAAAAAAGCTGATCGAAGCTAACGGGGGCCGCAATGTAGGTAGCGTTTCCAAAAGCCTCGATTACCTGGTTGCAGGCGATAAAATGGGACCGGAAAAATTAAAAAAGGCGGAGGATTTCGGGATTACCATTCTTGGTGAAAATGATTTTATGGCGATGATAAAGTAGGTTCGCTGCATCTGCTTGTGATTGGTGTAGGGAACACCAACCACACGCAACACAATCCATATAAACATACACAATAGCCTTTGTGTGCAAAACGCGAACGGCCGGGGCGCTTTTCCTTTTCAATTCATTTCATACTTTCGTGCTGCATTGCAGGTACTCGATAATATAAAAACCACCATCGGCAGCATCTTTCTCAGGCGCAATATGAGCCGGAGTGATGAGCGGCACAACCGTCTCCCTTTCGACCAGATGCAGGAGATCGGTATCGTTTACAATGCAGGTGATAAAACCGATGAAGCGGCCGTGCAGACCTTTGCCAATGAGCTGCGCGACCAGGGTAAAAAGGTTTTCCTTCTGGGGTACGTTCACCTGAAACATCTCCCACACAGCAAGAAAATTCATATCACCTCCGAATTTTTCTGGAAAGAAAAGCTCAGCTTTTTCAACCTTCCCGATCCGGCCCGCATAGGGCGCTTCCTCGATATCCGCTTTGATGTACTGATGAACCTGTACTTCGATGAATTGCTGCCATTAAAGGGCGTTGCAGCCCTCAGCAAGGCGCGATACCGTGTAGGCGCCAATGTAAAAGATGCTGTCCGTCTCTACGATTGTGTGCTCGACACCGGCAGCAACCATGATGTGTACAACCTTGCCAAGCAAATGGAGCACTACCTCAAGGTGATGCGGTAGTCCTATCCCGCGGTCTGACACTTCGTAGTCTGACCGCTCACAGTTTCTTATCTTTGCATTTCATGTCAGCCCCGGCAACCGAACAAACCCAAACCGTTTTCCCCGTGATGGAACATTTTTATACCATACAGGGTGAAGGGCGTTATACCGGCCACGCTGCCTATTTTATCAGGCTTGGCGGTTGTGATGTAGGCTGCGTATGGTGTGACGTAAAGGATAGCTGGGACGGAGGCAAACACCCGCTTCATAACGTTGATGAGATTACCGCCTGGGTAAAGGCAAGCGGGGCAAGACTGGCAGTGATTACCGGTGGCGAACCCCTGATGCACCATCTTGATGAACTTACCGCTTCATTAAAGGCAGCAGGCGTGCAAACCAATATCGAAACATCGGGCTCCTCCCCGCTTAGCGGTACCTGGGATTGGATCTGTCTCTCACCAAAAAAATTCAAGCCCCCGCTTGATGAAGTGATCGCTGTGGCCCATGAGCTGAAGATCGTTGTATTCAATAAAAGCGATTTTGCGTGGGCTGAAAAATATGCCGCCATGGTAAATTCCGCCTGCAGGCTTTTTATGCAGCCCGAATGGGAAAAATCCGCTGAAATGCTCCCGCTGATTATTGATTACGTAAAGCAGCATCCGCAATGGCAGATCAGCCTGCAAACGCATAAATTTATGCAGATACCCTGAATGCAGGACACAGCTGGGACAGATTGCTTTTTATGTTATCCGCTAAAAAGGACCACTAATAGTCCAACCGGTTTTCTTAACAGTTTTGTCCTGCAGCCTTTAAAATCTGTGCTATCCGGGCCTGATGCATTTCGTTGGCCGCAGATGTGTAGATTGTTTATCTTGCCCCGGTGCAGGATACGCTGGCTACATTTGTAAACATTATTCTCCCGCTTAACCTCAACAGGTTGTATACTTACAGGGTACCTGAAGACCTGAGCAAAGACATTGCTGTGGGGAAAAGAGTTTCCATCCAGTTCGGGAAGAAGAAAGTTTACTCCGCCCTCATCCATTCCATTCATCATCAGCCTCCGAAAGATTATGAGGCCAAATACATACTGGGCCTGATGGATGAAGAGGAAGTGGTGTTTGAAAAACATATTCAGTTCTGGGAATGGATCGCGTCCTATTACATCTGCAATCTAGGCGATGTGATGAATGCGGCACTCCCCGCCCCTTTTAAGCTGGAAAGCGAAACGCGTATTGTACTCAATCCGTCTTTCGATACGGCCGAAACCGAACTGGACGACCGCGAGTTCCTGATCATTGAAGCGCTGCAGCTTAAGCATGAGCTCACCATACATGATGTAACCGATATCCTGCAGGTGAAGAACGTATTTCCCATCCTGAAAAGCCTGGTAAAAAAAGAGGCCGTACTAATGGAGGAGGAACTGGAACAATCCTACAAGGCCAAGACCATTACCTGCATCAGGCTTGATGAAACTTATGCCGGTGAAGAGGCCATGCGTGCATTGTTTGATGGGCTTGAAAAGCACCCGAAACAGCTCGACCTGCTCATGGCATATATCCACCTCAGGAATGATCACTCCTATATCGAGAAATCATTCCTCGTAAAAACAGCCAATGCAACAGAAAGTCCGCTGAAAACGCTTATTAAGAAAGGGGTCTTCCATGAATACAAAATGGAAGTGGACCGCATTCAGCTTGAAAATACCCCTGCCCACAGCTTTACCCTGAATGATTCCCAGCAGGAGGCTATGAGCCAGTTGAAAAAGCAATTTGAAGATAAGGAGGTTGTGCTTCTGCATGGAGTTACCTCAAGCGGCAAAACGCATATTTATGTGCGCATGATTGAAGAAGCGCTGGCCAGGGGCGAACAGGTTTTATACCTGCTGCCCGAGATTGCCTTAACTTCCCAGATCGTGCATCGCATCCGCAAATATTTCGGCAGCGCCTGCATTTCCTTTCACAGCAAATTCAGCGATAACGAAAGGGTTGAGATCTGGCAGAAGGTGAAGAAGGGGCACTACAAGATAGTTATCGGAGCACGCTCTGCCATCTTTCTTCCTTTTGAAAAAATCGGCCTTGTAATTGTTGATGAAGAACACGAGCAAAGCTATAAGCAGAACGAACCCGCTCCCCGCTATCATGCCCGTGATGCGGCCATTTATCTCGCCAGTCACTTCGGTTGTAAAACCATTCTCGGTTCGGCAACACCGTCATTCGAGACCTATTACAACTGCAGGCAGGGTAAATTCGGGCTGGTTGAAATGCGCCAGCGGTTTGGCGAAATGGATATGCCTGAAATTGAAACAGCCAACATTGCCGAAGAAAACCGGGTAAAAACAATGCACGGCAATTTCACTTCGGTATTGTTGAATGAAATGCAGCACACCCTTAGCGACCGCGGACAGATCATCCTTTTCCAGAACCGCAGGGGATATGCCCCGGTACTTGAATGCGAAAACTGCCGCTGGATACCAAAGTGCCAGAACTGTGATATCAGCCTTACCTACCATAAATACATTGACTCGCTGAAATGCCATTACTGCGGCTTTACACAGAAGGTCCCGGCCAACTGCCAGGCCTGCGGATCACACCTGCTTACTTTTAAAGGCTTCGGCACCGAGAAAATCGAGGATGAGCTTAAAGCTCTTTTACCCGAAGCCCGTGTTTCCAGGCTTGATATGGATGCGGCACGGACCAAATTCGGTCACGAGCAGATCATACACGATTTTGCAGCACATAAATCGGATATACTGGTTGGTACGCAAATGCTCAGCAAAGGGCTCGATTTTGAAAAGGTGAGGCTGGCCGGCATCATCAATGCCGATCAGCTATTATACTTTCCCGATTTTCGTGCCCATGAAAGAGCCTACCAGCTTATTTCCCAGGTGAGCGGAAGGGCCGGCCGCAGGGGAAAAAGAGGAAAAGTGATCATACAAACCAATTCGCCCAATCATCATGTAATCCATGCCGTGATAAGCCATGATTATGAGGGCCTGTTTGAACGTGAACTGGAAGAAAGAAAACGCTTCCTCTACCCTCCCTACATGCGCATCATCAGGCTGGTGCTGAAACATAAAGATCATAAAATAGCAGAACGGGCGGGTTATGACCTTCGCAATGCCCTTGCTCCTTCTTTTGGTGAAATGCTGCTTGGGCCAGAAAGTCCTTACGTTTCGAAGATCCGTAATTTCTATATCCGCGAATTGCTCATCAAGCTCGAAAGAAACAACCGCCAGATTCCGTCTTTAAAGCATCTCATCCGGAACCAGATGCAGAAAATCCTTGAAATAAAGGAATACCGGAGCCTCATCATTTTTGCAGACGTGGATCCGGCCTGAAATTGAAGGTCTCAGGATGATTTTTATGTTTTAATCGCATCCTCATCAATGCTTTCCCCGCTAAATTGGGTTTCCACATCAAAGGCCTCTAATCCCTGTTCTCTCAGCCATTGAGAGAAAACCGAGGTATATCCATGTGTAACAATAACCCGGGTAGCCCCGGTCGCTTTTACTGCTGTATTCAGCTCTCCCCAATCAGCATGGTCGCTTAACACAAAACCCCTGTCAACTGCACCACGCCTGCGGGCTCCTCTCAAAGCCATCCATCCGCTTGCCAGGGCGGTTGAATAGGGCTCAAATTTGCGCATCCATTCACTTCCATCAGCCGAGGGCGGGGCAACAATCAGGGCATTACGGTAAGCCTCCTTCCCGAATCCGGCACTAACTTTCCGGCAGGGCTTTAATGCTATGCCCGCTTCACTATAGGCTGTATTCATATTTTCAACCGAACCATGAACAAATATATCGCCCAGCGCATGGTCTACATTGTGAATGATGCGCTGTGCCTTCCCAAGCGAATAGGCGAAAATTACAGAGCATTTTCCTTTTTCCTGGTTCAGCTTCCACCATGCGTTTATTTCATTGATCACTTCAGCCTGGGGTTTCCAGTTATAAACCGGTAAACCAAAAGTTGATTCGGTAATGAATGTATTGCATTTAACCGCTTCAAAAGGTGCGGATATCCCATCATGCTGCAGCTTATAATCTCCGCTGGCAACCCACACATCGCCTCCATATTCAACCCTGATCTGGGCTGATCCCAATACATGTCCTGCCGGATAAAAATTGAACTTTACCCCGTTTATAGTGATTTCTTCCCCATACCTGAAAACCTGGTAATTATTGTCACCGAGGCGTTTTTTCAAAACGGGTATGGTTTGATGATGGCATAAATAAGCGCCCATTCCCCACCGGGCATGGTCGCTGTGGGCATGGGTTATAATTGCCCGTGCAACAGGTTTCCACGGGTCGATGTAAACATCAGCAAGCGGAACATACATACCTTTATCGGTAAAATGAATGAGGTTGCTCATTTGCGCATTTTCAGATTTTCCAATTACCGGATTTTCAAATTAAGCTATCCTTTATCCCTGATATAAATAAGTACAGCCACGAATTACCTGACATACATTTTCAACTTAACCCTTTCTCACCATCCTTGCCATAAAAAAACCATCGAAACCTGTTTCACTGGGATAAATTCGTTTTTCTTCTTCCAGTTCAAATTCATCGTGGTCCTTTAAAAACGCTTCAACCTGCTTATAATTCTCTGAAGGGAGTATGCTGCAGGTTGCGTAAACCATCTTTCCTCCGGGCTTCACTATCCTGGAGTAGGTGGCTAGTATATCCCGCTGCTGCTGCTTCACTTTCTCTATAAAAGCTGCACTCAGCTTCCATTTCGCATCAGGAATTCTTTTAATAACACCTATTCCCGAACAAGGCACATCAAGCAGCAGGCGGTCCGCGGTTTCATGCAACTTTTTAATGGTCTTGGTGCCGGCAATCAAACGTGTTTCAATATTTCCCGCCCCTGCCCTGCGGGCTCTTTTTTTTAGTTCGTCCAGTTTCCACTGCTCCGTATCCAGGCTGATGATGCGGCCCTTGTTCTCCATGAGGGCTGCAATATGGAGGCTTTTGCCGCCAGCACCTGCGCAGGCATCAATAACTTTCATGCCGGGCTCCGTACCAAGAAATGGGGCTACCAGTTGCGATGCCGCATCCTGCACTTCAAATAATCCTGCTTTAAATTCGGCAGTGATAAACAGATTCTGGCGCTGCTTAAGCAGCAATGCCTCTTTACAACCCTCCACAGGAGAGGTTTCAATTCCCTTTTCCTTCAGGGCTTGTGCGAGTCCGGCTTTGGTGGTTTTAAGGGTGTTCACCCGCAACACCACCGGAGCCGTTTCATTCAAAGCCTCAGCTTCGCGGTTCCATTGTTTGCCCAACTCAGCCATGCCAAGCTCATCCAGCCAGTCGGGAAGTGATTGTATGATTTTACGCTGTGTTTTAAGCTGATCAAAGGTATGGATCACCTTTTTCGCATCTACATTCCTGAACTCCTGCCAGGCCGGAAGATTAACGCCTTTCAAAACCTGCCAGGTGCCGAAAAGCGTAAACAGGTTCTGCTCATTCAGCTCATGATCTTCAAGCGCAGCAGTGGTGCGGATGAGCCGCCAGTAGCGCACCATATCGTACGTATTCTCTGCAATAAATGCACGGTCTCTGGCGCCCCAGCGCTTGTCGGATGCTAGCACCTTCTCAAGCACCTTATCCGCATATTTCCCCTCATCGAATATTTGCCTGAGGGAAAGGCAAACCGCATTGATAAGATTTAAATGAAACTTCAATTTTTTTGCTTCGAAGGTAGCGCTAAGCCGCTACAATTGCTTGAGGATACGAAATTCCGGAGGCAGATAATTATTTACGCGGTTCTCCAGCACTTTTATCCAGCCCAGACCCAGCCCCTGGTAAGTAATAAGATGCCATCCCTGCCTCAATTCTTTTTCGGGTGTGAATGTTTGTTTGCGCAGGTAAAGCTGTGCCTCATGCAGGCTTGCCTCATATCGGGGAATATCTTTCTGCAAATAAACCGAAAGGGCCAGGTGGTGATCAGGCACCAGCGCATCGCCCTTTACTATTTTTCCCACCTTTATACCTGTGCGCACCGGCTTTAGAAATTTACCCAGATAAAGGCAGTCTGCACATAGTTGCTCAGGCATTGCCACGAGTTCGTTATTGTGTTCCATAACAACAAATTGTGTATCCGCATCCAGCCAGGGCTCAGCAATTTTTAACAGGGGGTTCGGCTTCTGTGCGGGCAGCTTAAGGCTTCTAAGAGGATTGTTGGTTTCCCCACCCGTTTTTCTCAATACTGCCATAAACAACCCTTCACCTCTTACCTTATGCGGAAGAAAACGCCATCCATGAATATGAGGATCACAGGCCGGGGCTATGGGCCATTCCCCGGGAATTTTAATTTCCACCGGCTGCATTTGCAGCTCATCCATCAGCCACTTTACATTGTCTTCGTTTTCCGTGGTATTGAATGTGCAGGTTGAATATACCAAAAACCCGCCAGGTTTAAGGGCCGGCAATACACCTGCGAGGATGCGTTGCTGCCGCGCTGCGCAAAGCTGTACAGCCTCTTCGCTCCATTCTTTGGTGGCCTGCTTATCTTTTCTGAAAAGCCCTTCCCCGCTGCAGGGTGCATCTACCACCACTACATCAAAAAATTCCCCCACAGATGAAAAGTCAGCAGGATCGTTATTTGTAATCATCACATTCGGTAAGCCCCAGCGCATCAGGTTTTCTTCCAGTATGCTCACACGGCTTCTGATGATTTCATTTGAAACGAGCAGGCTGCCCGCATTGAGCAAAGAAGCAATCAGCGTGCTTTTACCACCGGGGGCGGCACACAGATCCAACACCCTGATATGTTGACCGGCAAATGAAAGACCGGGCAGGTTTTGCAGTACATGCTCCAGGAACATGCTGCTGCTTTCCTGCACATAATAGGCCCCTGCATGCAGCAGCGGATCGGCAATAAATGATGGACGCTCTTCCAGGTATCTCCCCTCCCTGCACCATGCTACCCGCTCAGCATTGCTGAAGGCGTTTGATGGCTTATGGGCATTCAGCCTCACCGAGGTAACCGGGCTTGCGGCAAGGGCATCAAAAAAATATCCGGACTCAGTTGGATACAGGGCCCGGATATTTTCTTCAAACCTTTGCGGAAGTTGCATTACCGCAATTATACGGCCTGGGCTAAGAAATGTTCAAAATCGGCTTTTAATTCGTGGTAGATTTTTTCAAAAGTTTCATATTCATCCCGCATGCCATCATGATTGTAAAGAAGGGCGGGCGGGGTGTCGGCTGCATGCTGCCCGCTGTCGAATAATACACGGTCGCTGATTTTTACGTGATGCTTGATGTCGTCAACCACTTCACGCTGTCGGATAAACTGATTCTGGAAATGCTCAACCTGGGCCATTAATTCAGGCTCGCGGCTGATCCGGGCTACTACTTCGAGGCGCTGGTTCAGCGCTTTGATTTCTTCCTCATAAAAACGGAGATTGTTGATCCATGTGAGGTTCTCTTCATGAATCTCGCTCATTTGTGCTACGGCTTCCATTGGATTCTTTGAATTGGTCCTTCAAAGTTTAAGAAAATTTTCAGGAAATACCATGAAAACGAAGTATTTTTTCTTAAAGGATATCCATCAGGTTTTTGGTGCCAACGGTACGCCTTACAGTAAAGCCTTCTCCATACTGAACACCTATCAGGCGTCCATATTCAATGGCTCTTCCCTTTATATGATCGAAGAAAATACGCCCTGAGATGGGGGTTTCAGGCTCAACAGAGGCCGGATCGTAAAACTGGCTTGCAAATGCATGGATGCACGCCATTTTTTTTTCAAAATAGTCGCTGATATCAACTACAATATCGGGCTTTATATAACGGTCCTGGATATAGTGATAAACGGCTTTTGCCCGCCAACGCTCCTGAACGGCTCCGTCTATTTCAGTTTCAATTTTGCGCAGGCCCGATAAATAGGCTGCCTCTTCAAGCAAATGACCGGCCCTGCCATGGTCAACATGCCGGTCGCTTTCGGCATTGCATAAAATTATTTCAGGCTGATACTTGCGTATCATTTTAATAATGGCCAGGATATGTTCCTCATCAACCTTAAAAAATCCGTCACGCATTTCCAGATTCTCCCGCACGCTGATACCCATGATCTCACTTGCTTTCTCCGCTTCCTGCCTGCGCAGCTCAATATTCCCCCTGGTTCCCAGCTCTCCCCGGGTAAGGTCAACAATGCCGGCTTTTGCTCCGGCTGCAATATGGCTCAGCAAAGTTCCGCTGCATGCAAGTTCTACATCATCAGGGTGGGCGGCAAAGGCTAAAATATCAAGTTTCACTATACAATTATATGAAAAGATGGGGGGAATTTGTAGATACAAATATGTAAAAAATAAAGGCCGGGCATCCTGTAAATAATTAAACGTCCATTAGTAGTAATACGGCTTACCGAATTTGTCAGCATACCCGCTGAACTGCAGTGTCTGGAAGGCCTGTACAACCGTTTTGCCCTTTTTAACCTGGAAGAAAAAAGTATTGGTCTCCGATTGATTGTTGCCTGAAGTGTGGAGGGTAAGTTTCTGGGGGCCCTCAGGAAGGCTAACGCGGGTATAATAAATGGAATACGGAAGCAACTGCCAGTTGCGCGTATCGGCCTGTTCGGTAACGGCATTAAATATGCTTAACGCCATACCGGCCGCCTCGTTTTTCTTTCGTAAAGCAGCTTCAGTAGCCTGCTTCAGGGCCAGGCGAAGCAGCGATTCTCCCATCTCTTTAAGCATCCGGTCTTCAAGCGAACGGTAAGCAATGGCATTGATATCTTCAGCCATATCAAGCTTATATTCATTCCCAAGGCTGTCTTTGAGGGCCCCCGTTTCAAACACAGGCTTGCGGGTAACATACTTCGGGAAGGCCACACGGATTACTTTAAGCGCAGTAAGGCTGTTGCGGTCGTCCTGGTTACCCACGTAAAAAGGAAAGTTCAGCCCCAGGTCCCAGTTGGTAAAATGAACCCAGCCTCCACCGGCAGGTATCACCGTAAAGTTTATACTCCACTGGTCCTTCACCGGTCCAAGGCCGTTATTCCAGAAAAACACTACGTTTCCGTTCTCCCGTTTCACGTCCTCCCGTTTAAGTCCGAATTCACCTTCGTATTTTTCAACCTCATCACTGAAGCCTGAAAGGTAGGCAGTGCGGATAAGATCCTTTTTAAGCTGCAGGGGTGCAGGCGTTGCCAGGTTAACGGTATAATCTTCTTTATAAATATCGTAAGCATTTCTATATGCTGTAAACGCACCATTGTAATCGCCCGAAGCATCATAAATGATACCTAACAGGGTGTGGCCGAAAGCATCGCGTTTATATTTATTCTTTCCCTTAAACCTGTCGGTTATGCGCTGCTGCGTTTCAATCAGCCGCTTGCAGGCCACCAGTGCATTTTCATAATCGCCCATCTGAACAAAATTCATGGTGTTGTAATAATGGATCATGATCTGCTCAAAGGTCTCGCCTGAATAAGTAGTGTAGTTGGGGTTGGTAAGAAAACTTACAAATGTTTCAGCATAGTTCTTTCTGAAATCCTCCACGAAATAATCTGCCTCGGTAAAATACTTAATGCTCTCCCTGTTCTTGCCCGCCATCCAAAGCACAGTGCCTTTGTTCAGATAAAACAAAAGCTTGTTGCGCGCAGGCTTCATCCACTTGTTATCATCCTTCAGCAGTTCCTCGGCACTTTTCAGATCACCTTTGTAAACAGCCGACATGAGCGAGCTGTTCTTCTGGTAATAGGTAGCGCACGAACTGATGATGAATGCAGCAGGAAGAAGTACTATATATTTTAAGGCCTTGCTGTTTTTCATTTGTTAACGAAAGGAAACATAAATCCGTCAGGCCGTATGAGCGCTGACGGAAATATGGGTATTACAAGCAGTATAATGGAGTTAGTTCTTGATGTACTTCTTGATCTGCTTCTCGCCTATCCATACCTTCTCGTTGCTTTCAAGGTCGGTTAACTCAAGGTTTACCTGGTATTGAACCGTTTTCTGGTTCTTGTATTCATCAACAACCGAAGTAATCACCCCGTTCAGCATAAAATCAGCACCTTTTTCCTTACCCCATTTCTTTTTGCTTTCCTCGCTGGCAAAGGTTTGCTGATCATTGCGCTCTTCCCTAACCTGGTTGCGCTCATCACCGCTTTGCACCACGCCAACGCTTTGTGAATTTACAAAGGCCTTTTCCATATTCTTGATGAAAGCAGTGGCATCAATGTATTCGCTGGTTTTGTTGCGAACACTTCCGATGATAACGGTAGGCTTTTTATTGAATTTCGTTTCGTAGTTGTTGCGCCATGGCTTGGACAGCACATCCTGTATCATTTCGTTGGCAACAAGGCGGCTGTCGGTATCATTCCAGCGGCCGCTGATATCGGTTTGCTCCTTGGGGTCGATACGTGATACCTTGCGGTTTCCGCATGAGGTGAGTACAAGGGCTGCAGCCAGACTTACGGCTAAAACGGATTTCTTTAACATAGCATTAAGGCTTTTTCGCGTCAATGTTACAAAATATGTTCCAAAATTCTTAGTGGCGCTAAACCCGTATGGTTCATAGGGGTTAAAAGCTAACCGAATATATTTTCTCCGGGCGGGCTGACTCTTTTTTTAAGCACACACCCATTTAAACTGCTTTGCCGTATTGATGATAAGACCTTAATTTGAACCATGAGGCTTCTTGTTGTTATCGCACTCCTTTCGCTTGCAGGTTGCAGCCGGCCGCAATACTCTGTTAAAACCATTGATGACGAACTGGTGATCAATGGGCGGATCGGCCGCGAAGATATTATGAAATATAAGAAATTCAGTGCGGTATATAACAGTTACTCCCCGAAACCGGAAGCCATTGCAAAGCTCAGAAAAGCTTCAAAAGATATCAGTGTACTGATTATTGCGGGCTCGTGGTGCAGCGATACCGAACGGGAACTTCCTGCATTCTTTAAAGTTGCCGACAGCATTGGTTTAAACACGGATAAATATGACATTTTTATGGTAGATCGCAAGCATAAATCGGTATTTATAAACACAGACGCCCTGCAGATTTATCATATTCCTACTTTTATCATATACCGCTACGGTAAGGAGCAGGGCCGCATTATTGAGCAAAGCATTGGCGGAATTGAAACCAATATGCTTGACATCTTAAAGATAGAGTAAATGCAGCAATAGCACGGGAGCTCTCCTGTGGAGAATACGTTTTAAAATGTACTTTTGCCGCAATTATGACCAAGCGCCCCTTAATTCTCGTTTCCAACGATGATGGTATAACCGCCCCAGGCATTCAGGCGTTGGTTGGAGCCGTAAAAGACCTTGGCGAAGTGGTTATAGTAGCGCCCGATGGACCGCAAAGCGCTACGGGCCACGCAGTAACTATCAGCAGGCCGTTGCGGCTCGATAAAAACCATATTTATGGCGACCTTGAAACCTGGCAGTGCAGTGGTACGCCTGCGGATTGCGTAAAACTGGCTGTTGATAAGGTTTTGCATCGCAAACCGGACCTGCTGGTATCCGGAATCAATCACGGATCCAACTCTTCTATTAACGTAATCTACAGCGGAACAATGAGTGCCGCGGTTGAAGGCGCCATTGAAGGTATTCCTTCGGCAGGCTTCTCCCTTTGTGATTTTGCCTTTGATGCCAACTTTGAGGTGGCGGCTAAAATAGCCCGGAATATTGCTATTAATATTCTTGAAAACGGCCTGCCTAAAGGCGTGCTGTTAAACGTAAATGTTCCTAAAGTCACCCGAAAGGAGCTGAAAGGAATACGGGTATGCCGCCAGGCCAATGCCAAATGGGAGGAAGAATTTGACGAGCGCAAAGATCCAAACGGGCGTAAATATTACTGGCTTACGGGCAAATTTATGAATTACGATAATGGTGATGATACCGATGAATGGGCGCTCGCCAACAAATATGTATCGGTAGTGCCGGTGCAGTTTGATCTTACTGCCCATCATGCTATTTCTTACCTTAACTCCTGGAACTACTCCTATGAATAAAAGCTTTGATAATTTCTGGCTGGGGACATTTGTGGGGCTGCTAAGCCCTACAATCGGCATCCTGCTATTCTATTACAGTAATTTTTACAATGAGGAGCTGCGGTCTTTCCTCGAGCTGTCTGTAAGGCAGAAATTGCTTTCTCCCCTCCTCAGTTTATGTGCCGTTATTAATCTTGCCGTATTTTACCTGTTCATCCATTTCGAACGTTATTTTTCGGCACGTGGGGTCATCTTTGCTACCTTTTTCTACGGTCTGGTAATTGTGATCCTGAAATTTGTACTGTAGCCGCAAACGAATATATTTGCAGGCCTCAAAAAGGAAACCGGGGGATTAGCTCTCCCGATAGCTATCGGGATGGCTAGAGCGTCCCGAGGCATCG
>JADMIO011306027.1_pt1 | contig 48556 bp, 40 predicted proteins | sample 8958161 | NCBI WGS metagenome assembly JADMIO01 (sample SAMN16585339, study PRJNA669376) | soil metagenome | isolation source: Crop rotation soil | place: USA: Cullars Rotation, Alabama | collected 2011
GCGACAACTTGTCCACGTGGAATTCTAAGCTTAGGATCCCAATGTGCTGGAAAGAGTAACGCAGATCGAGATATGCGTCCTGCAGGACCAGTTTGCCGTCGCCAAAATCGGGGACGAGGTTGAAGTCGATGAACTTGAAAATCGTTCCGGAGATGATGGGGCGGACGCGACGAAGCAGGAAGCTGTCAACGCCGGTGTGCTGGCTGTCGTCGAAGAAGGAACGCGAGTCCGCTTGCACCAGGGCACCGAACTTGAGCTGAAATGATTTGTCGGCGGAACGCAGGGAGAAACCGTCTTCACTGGCGGTTACAGAAGGCGTCTGTTTCCTGCTGGCGACGAGTTCTTCCTGCTCGAGTTCACGGTTGCGCTCGAGAATGCGAAGCTTTTGGTCTATTACTTCCAAGCGGTCGCTGGAAGCCGTGGCGTCGTCCGGAGAGGTTACGGCTGCTAATCGCGCTTCGAGTTGAGATAGCCTGTCTTCAAGATGTTGGAGACGTTGTTCGACCGAAGCGCTTGCTTCCGTTTGAGAGTGGGCGCGTAAGGCGAAAGAGGCCACTAGAAGCAGCAAGTACGCGAATCTGAGTTTTAGCATTTCCATCTTCCTCATACTCGGACTTCCAGTTGCCTGGTCAGTTCCCTGTTGACTTTGGTTGAGCGAGACCCGCTGCCGTTGGTACGGTTTTCGACGGGCATCGCAGATTGCTTAGTCACGATTGCGGCGCGACTCGAAACGAAACTTCTCCTTACACTCGATCTGCACGACTTCGGAGTCGTGTACTACAACTTCCACCGATCCGAAACGAATACTGCTGACGGCGTCGAGAATGGCGCGATCGACGCTCTCCCGAGTGATAAACGACTTTTTGTTCGTACCGTCCGACATCGCCGACACCTTTTTCCCGGTCTATTCAGCCCGCTTCGAGAATGTGTGAATACCGCATTCGAGTTTCGCTCCTGCCCAACGACCGGAACGCGGATCGGCGCCGGCCACGGGGATCGAGGTACAGGGCTGGCATCCTATGCTGCGATAGCCGAGGTCATAGAGCGGCAGGTATTCGATCGCTTTCTCGGTGGTGTAGTTCCATACCTGGTCCCACGTCCATGCGGCAAGAGGGCTGATTTTGAGCAACGACTTCTCACTGGGAAGGACGTGAGGCTCGACAATCTTGAGATTGCGGCGCGTAGGTGACTGCTCGCGACGTAATCCGGTGAACCAAATGTCAAAGGGCTCGAGCGCGCGCATGAGCGGCTCGACTTTGCGAAGGTGGCAGCAGCGCCCGGGATCTGTCTGGTTGAGGATTCCAAATTGCGATTCCTGCTGGGCTACGCTCTGTGTTGCTTCGGCGTTAATCAGGTTCAGATTCCACTTCTTCGCGATGCGATCGCGGTAGGAGATGGTTTCCGGAAAGTGGTACCCAGTTTCGAGAAAGATCACGGCGACGTCAGGCACGCGCTGGCGCAGCAGGTCTACGACGATCATGTCCTCCGCTTGAAAGCTGGAGGTGATGCACGGAACGCCCGTGTGGGTGGACAGAATGCGATCGACCACTTCCGCCGGAGTCAGAGTTTCAAAGTTCGCACTGGCAAAAGCGGTGCTCATTGTGACCTCCCGGAGAGGAGCGAGCGCTCACGCCATTCACGAATTCTGGATGCCAGCGACGCGACAAGCGAAACGACAGGTTCCGTCGAGTCGCTTTCGAAGAATGCATCTGAGCCTAGATTGCGCAGGATTGCTTCCTTCGCGGGATGTTCACGCGCAGGACTGAGGAAGATGACGAAGAGGCCATTTGCTTTCAACGCAGAGGAGATAGCATCGAATTCCGTAGTCCTGAAACGCGCGACGTCGATCAGAGCGACGCGCCATTCGTCGTCGAAGAGAATGCGTTCGAGAGTTTGTGCCGCACTGACGTTGGTAAGCCAGGCTGCGCCAGGGAGGTGTCCGAAGCGCTCGTGACGTTCGCTGGAAGAGACCGCCTGCGAGGATTCTTGAATGCCTTGATCGCCAGCGGTGGTTACAGACTCGATCATGCCGGCGGCAACGGTTGCGTTTGAAATCGCGTCGATCAGGATGAAGCTGCCGGTGAACCGGATCTTGCGATACGGATCGAAGAAGAGCGGCAAAGTGGTCTCGACGTGAACCTTGGCGATATCGTTCATCTCGAGAGTGTCAGCAGGAACACTGGTAAGCGTGTTTACATCGATTCGCTGACCAGATGGCCGAATTCGGGCACGAACGGTGCGGGTGTTGTGCTTCAGGATGTAAAGCTTTTCCAAATCGAGTGAGTTGGCGTGCATCCAGACAAGAGTGGCCTCGAAATAGCGAGACACGTGCGGGCTGGAATCGGCCATGATCATGTCGCCACGGCTGATATCGATTTCAGTACCTAACGTCAGCGTTACGGATTGACCCGTGCGAGCTTCGTCACGATCGCCGTCGAACGTCACGATTGACTTGATGGTGCTGGTTGCGCCGGAAGGAAGGACCGTTACCTTGTCACCGGTGCGGAATGTCCCAGAGGCGACTTGCCCCGCGAATCCGCGGAAGTTCGCGTCCGGACGAATGACGTACTGCACGGGAAACCGTGCCGGAGCTTCTTCCCAAGGCTCGGGATCGGCGTCGAGTTCTTCGAGATATTCGAGCAGCGCAGGTCCGTGGAACCAGGGCATACGCGAACTGCGGCGGACGACGTTGTCACCCTCGAGAGCGCTGATCGGTACCGGGTAGACACTGACCAGGTTGAGCTTTTCAGCGAGCTCGGCGAAGTCGCGAGAGATGTGATCGAACACTTCCTGGGAGTAGGAGACGAGGTCCATCTTGTTGATGGCTGCGATCACGTGACGAATTCCGAGCAGGCTGGCGATATAGGCGTGGCGGCGCGACTGCGAGAGCACGCCTTTGCTGGCGTCGATGAGAACGATGGCGGCGTCGGCGGTGGAAGCGCCGGTCACCATATTGCGCGTGTACTGCTCGTGCCCGGGCGTGTCGGCGATGATGAACTTGCGACGCGGCGTGGTGAAATATCGATAGGCGACGTCGATGGTGATTCCCTGCTCGCGTTCGGCACGGAGGCCGTCGGTCAGAAGAGAGAAATCGATGGGGCCGTTCGCGCGATTCACCTTGCTCTTCTTGACGGACGCGAGTTGGTCTTCGTAAACGGCCTGGCTGTCGTAAAGCAGGCGTCCGATGAGTGTGGACTTACCGTCGTCAACACTGCCAGCGGTGGTGAAGCGCAGCAGGTTGTTGTGCGCGGCGCTCAGGCTCGCAGCAGCAAAAGAGGCCATAGGTTCGAGATTCGGCGCGGCCATTAGAAGTACCCCTCACGTTTCTTCAATTCCATGGAGCCTTCCTCGTCGTGATCGATAACGCGGTTTTCGCGTTCGGAGCGTCGGAACGAAATCATTTCGTCGATGATCTTGGGGACCGTGTCGGCGTCGGAGAGAATCGCACCGGTACATGGAGCGCATCCCAGGGAGCGCATGCGGCACTTCACGATCTGGGTCTTCTCGCCGGGGAGCAGTGTGACTCCGCTTTCGAGTAGAAGGATCGAGTTACCGCGAACAACGACCTCGCGTTCCTTGGCGAAATAGAGCGGCACGATGGGAATGTTCTCGGCGTGGATGTAGAGCCAGATGTCGAGTTCGCTCCAGTTTGAGAGCGGGAACACGCGGATGCTTTCGCCCTTGTGGTGGCGTCCATTGAAAAGGTTCCAGAGCTCCGGGCGCTGATTCTTGGGATCCCACTGACCCATGGAGTCGCGGAACGAGTACACGCGCTCCTTCGCGCGAGACTTTTCTTCGTCGCGACGAGCGCCGCCAAAAGCCGCGTCAAATCCCCCTTCTGCAAGGCCGTCGAGCAGAGAGCGGGTTTTGAGCAGACCGCAGCACTTCTGCGTGCCGAGGACGTACGGATTCGCTCCGTCGTTCAATGCCTTCTGATTTTTGTGGACGATGAGTTCCGCGCCGATCTCCTTCGTGTAGTTGTCGCGAAAGGTGATCATCTCCTGGAACTTGTAGCTGGTGTCGATGTGCAGCAGTGGGAACGGAATCTTGCCCGGGTAAAAGGCCTTTTGCGCCAAGCGCAGCATGACGGAGGAATCTTTGCCGATGGAATAAAGCATCACCGGCTTCGCGAATTCAGCAACGGCTTCGCGCAGGATGAAGATGCTCTCGTCCTCGAGGGTTTTCAGGTGATCGAGTTGCGATGACTTGAGAGTGGCGGTGGCGGTGCTCATGCGATCGCGCCCTCCTGATTCTTTTTTTCACGCTCACGAATTTGTTGAGTGAGTTCCAGCGATAAGTGCAGTGGCGCGGCGCATTCTCCGACGATCAGCAGTGCGGGCGCAGGTAACGATTGGTGCGATGTGAGAGCGGCCAGATGGGTGTGCAGAACGCTCTGCGTTGGCCGGCTTGCTTGCGAGACGATGGTGCAAGGCGTAGCCGAGTGAAGGCCAGCAGCAATCAAGCTCGCTGAAATTTCTGAGTAGTCCGTACCTGGCATGTAGATCACCAGCGTTGTGCCGGCCGTGACAAGCCGCTTCCACTGCACGGTTTCGGCGTCTGAGGCACGGTGTCCGGTGGTGAACAGGACGCTAGCGGCGAAGCGACGGTCTGTCAGGGAGATCCCGGCAGCCGCGGCGCTAGCGAGCGCGGAGGTAATGCCGGGAACAATCTCGTAAGCAATACCGGCTTCCACGAGTGCTTCGATTTCTTCACCAGCGCGGCCAAAGATTGACGGATCGCCACCCTTCAAACGAATGACGGAGTTTGCTTTTGCGGCATAGGCGATCAGTAGCGAATTGATTTCCGACTGCGTTAGCAGCTTGTGTCCACGACGCTTGCCGATGTCGATGAGGGTGGCAGCGGGATTCACGAGCGCAAGAATTTCGTCAGAGACGAGGGCGTCGCGAAGGACGATCTCCGCACGCGAGAGAAGGCGAACAGCCTTCACGGTGAGGAGATCGGGATCGCCAGGTCCGGCGCCGATGAGGAAGACCTTACCCATGGATGGCCTCTTTCTGTTGATCGGCGTGGAAGAGTTGGAATCCGTCGTAGCCCTGTTGTGATGCAATCTGGTGGAGCATTTGCCGACGGCGCTCGGGCTCAATTGAATGGCGAAATAAGACTTCGCGCACACTACCAAGCCAGGCTAGCCACTCGGAATACTCTTCGCCGAATCGCGCTTCCAACTCAGCGCGAATACGTTGAGCGAGGGCGGGACTCTTGCCGTTGGTGGAGATCGCAATTTGTAAATCTCCACGACGAACGACGGCTGGATAGTAAAAGTCGCAGCGCTCTGGTTCGTCGACGGCATTGCAGAGGATGTTCTGCGCGGATGCTGCGTCAAAGATCTGCTGATTAGTGGCCGGATTACCGGTGGCGGCGATTACGAGCGCGGAGCCGTTCACGTCAGCAGGTTCGAAGGAGCGCAGGTGCAGTTCCATGCGTCCTTCTTTCGCAAGCTCGGTGAAGGTTGCGCTCGCACCTTCTGCGATCACGATTACGCGCGCGCCGGCGTCGAGAAGGCCGTGCAGCTTTTGCTCGGCGATGCGGCCCGCACCGACGATAAGAACCCGGCGTCCTTGGAGCTTCAGAAAAACGGGAAAGAGGCTGGCCATGGTCATCCCTCGACTCCGTGAGGAGTGCGTGCGGTGGGGAGATCGCGTGCGACAGCGGCCACGAAAGACCCAGAAAGGAAGCTACGCAGTTCCTCTACCGAGTGCCGAGCGAAGAAGTGGCGCAGGTTTTCGCCGTCGTTCCGCTGAATCGTGTACTGCGTGAGTAGTCGCGCGATTGCGTCCGGAACTTCGGAGGCGGCGCATCGATATCCCACAGGACGAGCAACGGCTTGCGACTGGCCCACCGCGCCGCCCACGCAGAAGTAGTAGGCGTCAACCATCTTGCCGTCGATCTTGGTCTTCTTGCCTTCGAGTCCGAGATCGGCGATCCAGTGCTGGCCGCAGCTGTTGGGGCATCCGGTGACATTGAGCTTGAGCTGCTGGTCGAATGCGGGCAAGCGTTCTTCCAGTTCGTCGACGACCCAGCGAGTGAAGCTCTTCGTCTCAGTGATGGCAAGCTTGCAAAATTCAGTGCCGGTGCAGGCAATGGCGCCGCGCCAGAAAGGCGAACCTTCGATGCGCAGCTTGATAGCTTCCAGCTCGCGAGCAAGCTCGTTGGCATTCTGCTGGCGAACGTTGGCGATGAGCAGGTTCTGCATCACCGTGGTCCGAACCTCGCCATTGGCAAAGTGGTCGGCTAGATTGGCGACTTCACGCAGCTGCTCGGCATTGAGGCGCCCACGAAGAACAGAGGCTCCGACGTAGGCATAGCCAGCTTGCTTCTGCGCATGGATGCCAACGTGGTCGCGGAAGACGTCATTGGGAACGATCTCTTCTTCGGCCGGATCAAGTTTGAATCCGAGTCGATCGTTCAACTCAGCGAGGAATGACTCGGCGGTCCAGCCGTGCTCGAGGAAAAGGAACTTAAGGCGCGCCTTTTCGCGGCTCTGACGAAGGACGTCGCTGTCGCGGAAGATGGCGGCGATGTTACGGACGACTGGGAGCACCTGGTGCGCGGTAACGAAGGCGTCGAGTTTGACGGCTAGGTGCGGCTGAGTCGACAGCCCACCGCCGACGCGCAAGGAGAATCCCTGTTCTGCTTTGCCTGCGCGCCGGCGAATGATGCCGGTCAAGCCAACGTCGTTGATTTCCGGGTATGTGCACCAGGAGCTACAGCCCGTGAGAGAAATCTTGAACTTCCGCGGCAGGTTGTAAAAATCAGCGTTGCCGACGAAGAAGCGATTGAGTTCGAGGGCAAGGGGAGATGCGTCGAAGAGTTCATCGGCGTCAATGCCGGCCACGGGGCATCCGGTAATGTTACGGGTGTCGTCACCGCATGCGCCCATCGTGGTGAGTCCGGCGCGCCAGAGAGTGTCGAGGACTTCGGGAAGATCTTCGATACGAACCCAATGCAACTGAATGTTCTGGCGGACCGTGATGTCAACGAGGTTGCGCGCGTATTTTTCAGTGACATTGGCGATGGCGCGGACCTGATGGCTGAGAAGGATGCCGTTCGGAATGCGGATGCGAACCATGAAGAACGGAAGGGCCTTCCCTTCACCGCCCACGCCGCCGACGGCACCGATACCGTCGCCCTGGGTGTAGACGCCCCAGTAGCGGAAGTAGGTGGACATCCATTCGGGTGGAATGGAGTCAAAACCCTTGCGCGCGAATTCACGAATTTCGTCGAGCCGGTCCCAGGCATTCTTCTCGCGCTTGAGCCGTTCCGCGCGCTGCGCCTTCGTTTCTTTTTGAGCTTCTGCCATAAACTCCGCCGAAAATAAAAGACCCTCCGCTTTTGCTTACTAGCGGGGGGTCTTTTTGAAAGCCGATCTGTGTCTAGAGTGTTACGAAGCCACGATCTCCCTCGCGCCAGTATGTGTCAGGCAGCAGCAACAACAACAGTTGCTGCACATCGTCATTCGACACATTTGGCACATCGTGTTCATCGTGGTGGTGTTTATACGGTAGTGCTTAGCGAACGTCAATAGCCCGATGGATTAGACCAAAGGGAAATCAACCATCCGATACGCGTTTTCAGATGCTTGGCAGTTTTGCGAAGCTTCAATGAATTTTTCTGATCGATGGGATCAGGATTTTCATGATGCTGGCACAAGCGCAGGCACGGTTAGTGGGAGGAAGGATGCGGCTCTGCCACGCTAACGAATTTGAAAGTCGATTAGGGTGAATATCGCTTTACCCCCTTGCATATTCACGCCCGACGCAAAGTAGTTGCTGCCACCGAAGGTGATTCCCACATAGCCGATGTCGTTCAATGTGGCGGTAAACTCAGCGGCATCGTGGTGACCGTAAACGCTCGTCCAGTAATCCGGCGAGAGGGGAACCTCAATGGTGACAACCGTATTGTCCTTTGAGCCGAGAACGTACGCGTGGCCAGAAGCCCACCAGCGGTAGAACTCCTTGCGCAAATCGTCGCCTCGCCTTTCGATGAACAGACGAATCGTGGCGGGGTCCCAGGCATCCGGATGAACTCTACCGTTGTACGCCGCTCCATTGGCATCTATGCGGAAGGTAATGCTGAGAAGGTTGTGTCGAGTGCTAGCGCGAAACGGGGTCTGGACGTACTGCAACGATCCACCAGAGTTTGGAATTTCAATCGCCCATGCACCGTTACCTGATGTGGATGGATGTTCGGGTACGAGTTGACCGCAAGGTATGTACCAGGCTTGAGGATCAAGAGAAATAACATCTGCCGTAACAGGCTGGCGATCAGGAACCGTGAAGCCCCCGCCTCCGCATCCGCTAAAACAAAGCGAGCAAAGCAGCCAGCCAGTAAAGAAGAGACTATATCGACGACTTAACGATGTTGGCGTGTTCACAGTGAGAACTCGGCGCCAACGGTTTGATAACGAGACTCATTCAGACCAAGCACAAATCCCTCCAACTCTAGAGGGATTATGCACAAGGTGAAAACCCAGTACTGGTGAGCTAAATCACAATCATTGCTGACTCATTTCACAATTTCGTCACGATAGAAACTGGCTGATTCCGGCTTGCTCCGACAGGCGATCGGTAAGGGTCGGCGGGCCTTGGACAACGAAGCGCCGATGGTAGAAGTTAAGAGCGCGAAGGCCGGCAAGTTCTTCACCACCCCCGGCACGACCGGGACCTCCATGCAAACAACTGGGCATCACGTTGCCATGTCCCGTGTGTTGCGTACCAACAGAACTGTCGATGAGCATGACGCGGCCGTGAGATCCGGCTATCCCGAGGGTTACCTGCTGATTGAAGTCGGCGTCATCCGAATAGATGGACGCGACGAGCGAACCGCGACCGCAGTTCGCAAGGTCGATGGCGTCATCAATGGTGTTATAGGGCATGAGTGTCGCAACAGGACCGAAGACTTCGATCTCGTGAACAGCGGTAGCCTGCTTCGGATTGTCGCAGACCAGGAGCGTTGGCTGGACGAACGCAGCTTTCGAAGCGTCGGTGACGCCGAGAGGCTGGAAGTTTTCTGATCCGCCAAAAGCGATACGCGATTCGCCTTTCAGCTTCTCGATATCTCGCAGCGCGGATTGTTGCTGCTTCTTGTTAACGAGAGGTCCGCAGGTGACGCCTTCGTGATCGGGCGAACCTACCTTTACTTTTCCTAAGAGTGATGTCAGCGCTTCTGTGACTGCGCTGAGGTGCGTGCGTGGTAGGAGAACGCGGCGGATCGCGGTGCACTTTTGGCCGGCCTTCAGCGTCATCTCGCGAACGACTTCGGGGAGCAGCAGATTAAAGGGCTGCGTTCCGGGACCGGAGTCGGGACCGAGGATCGCTGAATTGAGGCTGTCAGCTTCTACATTGATGCGGACCGAACGAGCAATGACATTGGGATGAGATTTGATCAGCGCGGCCGTTTTTGCGGATCCGGTGATGGAAATGACGTCGTGCTCCCGAACGTGATCGAGCAGGTCGCGAGGCGATCCACAGAGAATGGAGAGTGCACCCTCGGGGAGAACGCCGGCTTCGAGTACATCTTTGACCATGCGCTGCGTGAGCCATGCGGTGGCAGTGGCCGGCTTCACAAATACAGCCACGCCGGAGAGGAGGGCCGGTGCGGCTTTTTCCCACAATCCCCAGGCCGGGAAGTTGAAGGCATTGATGAAGACGGCGACGCCTTCGAGCGGCTTGAGGTAGTGCTGTCCACCAAAGACGCCGGTCTTTGACAATGCAATTGCCTGGCCATCTTTGATCATGCGCCCGCTCAGCGATTGCCCGAGTTTCGCATACTGCTTGAGGGTGTAAATGGCGCCATCGACGTCGAAGGAGGCGTCGGCTTTGGTTGCGCCCTGGTTACGGCGGCTGATTTCGAAATAATCCTGACGATTGGCCTCGAGAACTTTAGCTACCGCAGCGAGAAGTCCGGCGCGCTCGGCGTAGGTGAGCTTCTGCAGGTTCTGTGAGCCGCGACGGGAGTATTCGAGAGCGGACGGGAGATCAAAGCCCTCCGACGAGGCGCGCGCCAGTTCTTCGCCAGTAACGGGGTCAACCAGCGCTTCGCCGGCACCAGAACCGGCCTTCCATTGACCTGAGAGATAGCTTTCCAAGTTCACCTAAATGACTCCCTGACCACGAAAATATGCAAGATGATGCAGTTTTAGGTCGGAATACTGATTGGAGAGATGCACAATCCCAACCAAAATGCAGTATATTACATCACACAGGATTGTGATGGAGGAGCCCTTCCCGTGAGTGTAATTTCCAGCGCCGAAACGGCGTCGAAAAGCGAGTTCGTGGATTTTCAGACGTCGCCCGCTCACTACCAGCACTGGCAGGTCAAGTACGAGGGCACTGTCGCCACGGTGCTGATGGATACGAAAGAAGATGGCGGCATTCGACCGGGATACAAGCTCAAACTGAACTCGTATGACCTTGGCGTAGATATCGAGTTGCACGACATTCTTCAGCGTGTGCGTTTCGAGCATCCGGAGATCAAAGCCGTGGTGATCACGAGCGCGAAGAACCGCGTGTTCTGCTCGGGGGCGAACATCTACATGCTGGGTACGTCATCACATGCGTGGAAGGTGAACTTCTGCAAGTTCACGAACGAGACACGCAACGGCATCGAGGACATGAGTCGGAACTCAGGCGTTAAGTTCCTGGCTGCGTGCAATGGAACAACGGCGGGTGGTGGATATGAATTGGCGTTGGCATGTGACGAGATCGTGTTGATCGACGACCGGTCGTCAGCGGTTAGCCTTCCCGAAGTGCCACTGCTCGGAGTGCTTCCGGGAACAGGTGGATTGACGCGAGTGGTTGACAAGCGGAAAGTACGCCGCGACCTGGCGGATATTTTCTGCACAACGCCGGAAGGAGTACAGGGGGCAAGGGCAAAAGAGTGGCGTCTGGTAGACGAAGTGATAAAGCCGGCGCAGTGGAATGAGCAGATTGAGAAGCGGGCGCAACAGTTGGCACAGCAGAGTGATCGGCCCTCGGGAGAGCGTGGCGTGGAACTCACGCCGTTGAAGCGTGTGGTGGATGAGCGCGGTTATCACTATGAGTCTGTGGATGTGGCGTTTGAGCGGGAGAATCGCACCGCAACCATTACCGTGCGGGCACCGCAAGCCCGAGAGATCAAGTCGCTCGCGGACGTAAAGGCTACCGGGGCGGACTGGTGGCCTTTGCAGATGGCGCGCGAATTGGATGATGCGATCCTGTCGTTGCGTACCAATGAACTTGAGCTCGGACTCTGGCTGCTGAAGACGAGTGGCGATCCGCAGGCAGTGCTCACCGTCGATCGTCAACTGATCGAACACAAAAGCGACTGGTTCGTCCGTGAAGTGGTGAACATGCTGCGGCGAACATTGAGCCGGTTGGATATGTCGTCACGGTCGGTGTACGCGATCGTAGAAGAAGGCTCATGCTTCGCCGGCACGCTGACGGAATTAGCCTTGGCCGCGGACCGCGTGTACATGCTGCAGAACGAAGACAATCCAGAGTCGACCTTCGTGATGCTGAGCGAGATGAACTTTGGGCCGCTGTATACAGCGAATGAGGGGTCACGGCTAGAAAATCGGTTCTATGGAGATGAAGCCGTAGTTGCTAGTTTGCGGGCATTGGCCGAGAAGAAGATATATCCGCAAGACGCACTGGAAAAGGGATTGGTGACAGCAACCCCGGACGATCTCGATTGGGAAGACGAGTTGCGGCTGGCGATTGAGTCACGCGTAGCGTTGTCGCCCGACGCGTTGACGGGGATGGAGGCGAATCTTCGGTTTGCACTGCCGGAGTCGATGCAGACGCGCATCTTCGGGCGACTGTCGGCATGGCAGAACTGGATCTTCATCCGCCCGAACGCCGTCGGAACGGCGGGTGCGCTGAAGGTTTACGGGAGCGGACAGAAAGCGAAATTTAACTGGGAGCGCGTATAACGCGAGAGGTAGAGACGATGAACATCGATTACGAAGCACGAATTCCTAATAACGTTGACCTCGCAAGTGATCGGACCCTGCAACGCGCCCTCGAGAAGTGGCAGCCTGCCTTCCTGAACTGGTGGAAGGACACTGGCCCGGTAAAGAGCTCTGATTTACAGGTCTATCTGCGAACCGCTGTCAGTGTCGATCGGGACGGATGGGCGAATTTCGGATACGTAAAGATGCCGGACTACCGGTGGGGCATCTTCCTGGTGCCACGTGACGAGCAGCGGAAGATCAATTTCGGCGAACACAAAGGCCAGGTTGCGTGGCAGGAAGTTCCGGGCGAATACCGGTCAACGCTGCGGAGAATCATTGTCACCCAAGGTGACACCGAGCCAGCATCGGTGGAGCAGCAACGACATCTGGGGATGACCGCGCCTTCGCTTTACGACTTGCGGAATCTCTTCCAAGTGAATGTAGAAGAGGGGCGCCACCTGTGGGCGATGGTGTATCTGCTGCATCGCTACTTCGGCAAAGACGGTCGTGAAGAAGCCGAGTACTTGCTGGAGCGTCGGTCGGGAGACACCGACAACCCCCGCATTCTGGGTGCGTTCAACGAGCAAACGCGGCACTGGCTGGCGTTTTTCATGTTCGCCTTCTTCACCGACCGCGACGGCAAGTTCCAATTGGCGTCGTTGGCAGAGTCTGGATTCGATCCGTTATCGCGGACGTGTCGATTTATGCTGACAGAAGAGGCGCATCATCTCTTTGTCGGCGAGTCCGGTGTAGCGCGCACGATCCAGCGGACCTGCGAGGTGATGAAGGAACACGGCATCACGGACCCGAAAGAAGGTCGGCAGTTCGGCGTGATCGATCTAGCGACGATGCAGAAGTTCGTGAACTTCCATTGCAGCGTTACGCTCGATCTTTACGGATCAGACATTTCCTCGAACGCGGCCACTTATTACACCACTGGACTCAAGGGCCGTTACGAAGAGACCAAGAAGGATGACGACCACCAACTCAGCGCGGATGAATACCCGGTGATCGAAGTGCAGGACGGAAAGATCGTCACCAAAATGGTGCCGGCACTGACGGCGCTCAATGCACGGCTTCGTGATGATTACGTGAAAGAGATACAGGGCGGCATCAATCGCTGGAATCGCATTCCGGAGCAACTGGGAATTCCCTTCCGCTTCAAACTGCCTCACCAGGGATTCCATCGTGCGATCGGCAATTTCGCGGGGCAGTTTATCAGTCCGGATGGTGAAGTGATGAGCGAAGCAGAGTGGAACAGTCATCGCGAGGAATGGATGCCGACGGAAGAAGATCATCGGTATATCGAGTCGCTGATGGGACGCGTGATCGAACCCGGCAAGTTCGCGAACTGGATTGCGCCGCCGGCGAAGGGTATCAACAGCATGCCCATTGACTTCGAGTATGTGCGTTTCGACTGAGATGGCGGATACAGTTTCCATACCGAACGTCGATGCCGCTGACCTTACCTCGCTCGGGAAGCGAATAGCTTCTGTGTCTCCGCAGGCGCGAAAGTTGTTCACGCACATCGCGGAACTTGCGTATCACGGACGAGGTGAGGAGAGACAGGCGCACACGGCGTATTTGCCGGAACTACATGAGTCATGTGGACTCGATGTGGAAGCGATGTACGACACCCTCGATGAGTTAAAAGCCTCCGGTCTGATTGTCGTTGAGAAACCGTATCCGTTTGAGGATGTGGTGATCGCTGCGGAGCCATCAGGACGTAATGTTGTGGAAGCGATTGCCCGGGCGTGTGAACAGAAGAAGGTGGCGCTCCGGGATGTGCTGGTGGATTTGAAATTCGACCTGCTGAAATGATCGAGAACAGCCAAACCGACGCGGTCCGCGAAACACCATTGCCGCAGCCAACTTCCGGAGAGACCGAAGCTGCGGCGTTCCTGAAGATGGTGGGCGAGAATGTCCGGCGGGTACGTGCGGAACGCGGAATCACGCGCAAAACGTTGTCGTTGCGCTCCGATGTTTCAGAGCGATTCCTGGCGCAGCTTGAAACCGGCACAGGGAATGCTTCGATCCTGGTGTTGCGGCAGATCGCGGAGGCACTCGGAGTTTCTACAGCTTCGTTACTTTCTCCTGCAGATGTGACTGCCACAGAAGACGATCCGAAAAGAAAACGCATTGCACTGATTGGTTTGCGAGGTGCGGGGAAGTCGACGATTGGCAAGCTCCTGGCCGATGAACTGGCAGTTCCCTTTTACGAGCTCGATCACCTGGTAGAGGAGGCGAGCGGCGTTCCGATCAACATGATCTTTGAACTTTACGGGCAGAGCGGCTTTCGTCGGTTCGAGCGGCGATGCCTGGAAGAACTATTGGCGAAAGAATCGGCTTTCGTATTGGCGACGGGCGGGGGCATCGTCTCGGAGGCGGAGACCTACGGTCGCCTGCGAGGCAGTTGCTTCACCGTATGGTTGCGGGCGACCCCGGAAGAACACATGTCGCGCGTGATCAGCCAAGGAGATATGCGTCCCATGGCGCAGCATCCGGAAGCGATGTCGGAATTGAAGCAGATCCTGGCCGACCGCGAAAACCTTTACGGACGGGCCGATTTGATGGTCCAGACAAGCGGACGATCACTTGATTCAATCAAACAGGAAGTGCTCGCGTCCATAGGACAAAGATCTCTCCAACCGAAATGAAACGGGCACAGGCGAGATGCCTGTGCCCTTCTTTCTCGTTCACTTAGGACGGCTGCTGATCGGAGTGCAGCACGCGGAAGGTGTTGCCACCGTGTGAGTACACCAGCAGGAGTGCGTCTTTTCCGGCGGGAATATCGCCGAGGCTCTGCTTCACGTCGGAGGCGGATTTCACGTCCTTGCGATTTACCTGAAGGATGACGTCGCCCCGAGACAGTCCCGCGTTGTCCGCCGGACTGCCGGGCTGAACCTGCGCGACGAGTGCGCCGTGGACGTCGTTAGGTAATTGCAGTTCGCTGCGAGCGTCAGAGGTTAGGTCGGAGAGCCCGATTCCCCAACGCGCTTTGCCGTGTTCGCCAGGTTCACCGGAAGCAACTTCTTCGCGGCCGTCCATGGCTTCCAGCGTGACCGGAACATTCATGTGCTGGCCGTCACGCACGAGTTCCATGTTCACCTTGTTGCCGACCTTTTGCTCCTGCACGGCAACCTGGAACTGGGTGGCGTCGGTGATCTCGGTGTCGTTCATTTTCTTGACCACGTCACCAACTTTTAGGCCTGCGCGCGACGCGGGGGAATCGGAATCAACTTGCGTGACCAGTGCGCCGGAGGCGTCTTTGAGGTTGAAGAACTGAGCGTTCTCTGGGGTAACGTCGGAGATGCCGATACCGACACGCGGGTGAATCACTTTGCCATTGCGAGCAAGGCTTTCTGTGATGTGTTGTGCGAGTTGCGACGGAATCGCAAATCCCATGCCGGAAAATCCGCCGGTCGCGGAGACAAGGAAGGTGTTGATGCCGACCAATTCGCCGCGGGAGTTGACGAGTGCTCCGCCGGAGTTACCGGGGTTGATGGCGGCATCAGTCTGAATAAAGCCGCCGGGCTGACGGGGATCCTTGCCGAACGGATTCGGACGGTTCAGCGCGCTCACGATTCCGCGAGTTACGGTGAAGCGGAAGCCCATCGGGTTGCCGAAGGCCAGAACGAGTTGGCCAGGTTTCAGGCTCGAGGAATCTCCCCAAGGGATGCTCGGCAGGTTGGTGCCATTGATCTTGATCACCGCGAGGTCGGTCAGCGGATCAGTGCCAACAACTTTGCCGTCCCAAACTCGTTTGTCGCTGGTGGTGACGCGGATATTCACAGCGCCATCGACGACGTGGTTGTTGGTGACGATATAGCCATCGGGCGAAATGATCACGCCACTGCCAACGCCGTGCTCGATCTGAGGCTGTTGTGGACGCATACGTGGAAATCCGAACTGCTGTCCGAAGAACTGCGACATGGGATTGTCGTCGTCATCGCCTTGAGCCATGGCCGTGTTGCTGGCCTTGGAAGTAACTGCGACGTTAACAACGGCCGGCGTAACGTGAGCAGCCAGGTTTTCCATGGCCTTATCGAAGGCAAGGAGAGGACCGACACTGCTGTCGTCGAGAGCCGGAGCCGCGGGAGCCGGTGCAGCCGCACGTACCGCTTTCGCGCATTCAAAGATGCCGACCCCAGCGGCCAATGCGACCGCAAGGGCCGATGCCAGAAATTTGCGTCGTGCGGAGCTGGTGATTTTGTTGATCGTAGATTGCATTGCTTTATACCCCTTCTTAGATTTCGTGAACTGCGTTTCAAACTAATTCTTTAGTTGATGTATATGTACGAATGTTCTTGTCGAGAGATCCCCCATGCTTATGTTGTCTTGTGATCGGCAGGCTTCGCGTTTCGCGCGGGAGCTACGTGCCAGACGGTCAACTGATAGATACTGACGGACTGAACGCCGTCATAGTCGCTGTCAACGACGGCGAAGTACGTCTGCTGAACATGAAGTGTCGGCTCAGCTGCTTGCGCTTTCGCAGTTGCGAGCATGAGTTGGGGATTCCGTGGCGACGCTGTTTTCGCCAGCATCGTGTGTCCGGCTTCAGCGCGAGGTGTACTCACCTTTTTCTTTTTTGCCATCGCTGGAGCGGTGCGCGTTTCACGGAACGCAGCCAGTTGAGGTCGAGCAGTTACCTGCTGCTGGGTAGCGTTCTGCTTTACAGAAGTTTCGATATGCTTCGCAATTTCGGCTGGGCTGTGAACCGGATTGGTGAAACCCACTAAAGTCGGCGTGAAACTGCGGATCGAAAACGCCGTTACGAGAATGACGCCGGCGACGGACAATGCCGGTCGCATGCGGTAATGCAAAGCTGTCGGATTGCCGAGCAGACGGGTTACTCGAGCGGACGTCTGGGATCGGCGACCCAGTGCGGCCTGCACAAGCGCAGCAGTCCGGCGAACCAGAGAGATTTCAGCAAGCGAAGTTAGACAACGGGCATAAGCGCGCGTGTCGCCGGTTTGCTGTACGACAAAGTCGTCACAGGCCATTTCTCGTTCGGCAGCCAGTTTGCGGTCGATGAACCAAGCTGCCGGATGAAAGAACAGGATCGCGCGAAGGAACTTCTGCGCCAGGTTCGACCAGTCATCCCAAAAATGTATGTGCGCTATCTCATGGATCAATACCTGCTTGAGCTCCGCTTCCGATAAGCGTGCGAGCAGGTCGGATGGAATTACCACCGTCGGGTGGAAGAATCCCAGCGCACATGGCACCGTCACCTCCCCTGACATGCACACCGATACTTGCCGACTGGATGCAGAGATGATTTCCCGAACTTCAGGCGAGAGCTCATCAATGGCAATGCGAGTACACCCGCGGCGCAGTCGCTGAATCCGCAGAGCACCGAAAACTAGCCGAGCCAGTCCAAAGAGAGCGCCCAGCACCCAGAGTCCGAAAGCGTATGTCGCCCATCGTCCAGGGAGTGTAAGGGGCGCCGCCGATGCAGCCACATTGTGCCCCGTAGATGGTGCAACTTGGGGGACCAGCAGCAAGGCTGCCGAGGCGAGTGCGGACCACCAGACCAGGTACCGCAATCGGGAACCGAAGCGCCCGAAACGAAGCAGCAGCATCGCGAATGAAGCGATCAGCGTCCCGCCCAGCAGGCAGAGCACGAGGCGCTCGACAAACAATTCCGCAAATTGAGAGATAGCGGTGAAAGGCATTACTTCTCACTCTCCTCGATCAGTTTGCGGAGGCGCTGGATCTCTTCGCTGTCGATGGCCTCGTCCTCTAAAATGTTTAACACCAGTGCTTCCGGGGAGTTCTTGAAGAACCGGTTCACCAAGTGACGGATCTCGAAGCGCGTAGCCTCCCGTCGTCCGACGACCGGTTCATAGATGTGCACACGACCATCTTTGGCATGCTTTACGTAGCCCTTGTCTTCGAGGATTCGAATCGTTGTCAGAACGGAGTTGTAGGCCAGCGCAGGCTTCGGTGGCAGCGCGTCCAGCACTTGCTGAACCGTGCCAGAGCCGCGGGTCCAGAGTACATTCATGATCCGGAGTTCGGCTTCGGTTAAGGTTGGCGACTTGGATGGAGGCACGCTGAAAACTCCCTACAAATCTTTGGACGGGGCTCGTTCCAAAAGGTCAACTAAAAGATTAGTTGAATTTCGGCGTGGAAAAGATGCAGAAAAATCTCGGCTAGGCCAACACTTCCCGGCGGCGGCGTTCCAGGAACCGTCGTTCGCTCTCGTTGTTCACCAGGGACAGGGCGCGGTCGTAGCTCCGGACGGCTTCTTTGGATTGGCCGAGCCTTCGGTAAAGGTCCGCCCGCGCGGCGTGAAGAAGATGATAGCTCTCGAGTTCCTCGGCCCCGAGCGACTCGATCGCATCGAGCCCTGCTTGGGGGCCTTGGACCATGGCAACAGCGACTGCCCTGTTCAATGAAATGACAGGGGAGGGTTGAATGCGCTCGAGTTGGTTATAGAGAAGAAGGATCTGAGACCAATCGGTGTCTTCAAAACGAGGTGCCTGGCAATGCAGAGCCGCGATGGCGGCCTGAATGGCGAACGGACCAGGGCGATTCCAGAATGCCTCGGTCACCAGCGGCAGGGCTTCCTCGATCTGCTGTTTGTCCCAGCGATTTCGATCCTGCTCTTCCAAAATGATCAAGTCTCCGTTTTCATCGAGACGAGCGTCGCGACGAGCATCGTGGAGGAGCATGAGTGCCAGAAGAGCCGTGGCTTCTCCGGGGACTTGAGGAGACATGAGTGTGCGCACCAGGCGCGCTAGACGAATCGCCTCGGCGCTCAGATCGGTGCGTAGCAGCGAATCGCCACGAGTAGCGGCGTAACCCTCATTGAAAACTAAATAGATGACGGTGAGCACCGCTTCCAGGCGCTCGGCCATCTCGTTGGTTTCAGGGACGGCATATGGAATGCCGGCGTCCCGGATCTTTCGCTTCGCACGTACGAGACGCTGCGCCATGGTTGCAGTTGGAACCAGGAAGGCGCGTGCGATCTCATCGGTTTCAAGACCGCAAAGACTGCGCAACGTTAATGCGATCTGGGCTTCCGGTGCGAGAGCGGGGTGACAGCACGTAAAAATCAGGCGGAGACGGTCGTCGGGGATTTCATTGTTGTCGTAGTCTGGTTCGACCAGTTCTTGTACGAAGCCTGATTTGGCGTACAGGTCGACCTTCTGCTCATGCAGAGTACGACGGCGAATGCGGTCGATGGCTTTATGATGTGCAGTCTTGATGATCCAGGCGCGGGGCAAGTCAGGGACGCCGGATTCACTCCACTGGTCCACGGCGGCGGTAAAGGCTTCCTGGGCACACTCTTCGGCGAGGTCGAAGTCCCCCACCATGCCAATGAGGGTGGCTACAATCCTGCCCCAGTCCGAGCGGTACACTTCTTCAACGGCTGCGGTGGGGGTGGCAGATTGGGGCATTGCAGGATTTTAAGAATTTTTGAGCGAGGTGTCGATTTTGTCGTCCCACGTTCGATTTACCTATGGAGGCAGATGAATGAAGTACATGTTGCTGATTTACGCGGATGAGCAAGTTTGGACCGAACCAGAGCGTCAGGAGTGTTATTCCGAATCGACGCAGCTTTGTCACCATTTGCAGTCGAAGGGAAAGTTCATTTCGGCTTCCCCGCTGCAGCCAGTGGCTACTGCGACCAGCGTGCAGGTGAGAAGCGGACGTCGCCTGGTAACCGATGGTCCCTTTGCAGAGACGCGTGAGCAGTTAGGCGGTTACTTCATGGTGGAAGCGAAGGACCTGGACGAAGCGATCAACATCGCAGCGGCAATCCCCGGAGCACGCAAAGGCACCGTGGAGATCAGGCCTGTAGTGGAGCTTCCGAACCTGCCCCAGAAAAATTGAAAAGGAAAGAAGGAGAAAAGACAATGCCCCGGTTTCTGATATTGGTGAAAGCTAACGAGCAATCTGAGGCAGGCGAAATGCCAAGCCGTGAATTGATGACCGAGATGATGGCGTTCAACGAACAGCTTATAAAAGCGGGAATAATGGAAGCTGGTGAAGGACTTCACCCGAGTTCGAAGGGAACGCGTGTGCATTTCTCCGGTAAGAACCGTACTGTAACAGACGGTCCTTTCGCCGAGACGAGGGAGCTGGTAGCTGGCTTCTGGATCTGGAATGTTAAGTCGAAGGAGGAGGCAATCGAGTGGGTGAAGCGCTGCCCTAATCCGCACGAGGGATCGTCGGATATCGAAATCCGTCAGATATACAGCACGGAAGAATTCCACGACGTGTTAACGCCGGAGTTGGTTCAGAAGGAGAAGGAACTACGGAAGCAATCGGCCGAGGTTGCAAAGAAGAAGTAAGAGTGAGGAAACGTTATGTCAGCGGCTCCCCAGTTAGCAGTGGCCGGAAGTTCGAAAGCAAAACTCTGGACAGGACGCATCATGAGCGGACTCGTCGTATTGTTTCTCGTTTTTGATACGTCCCTGAAGTTGGTGAAGGCACGGCCAGTTCTCGAGACAATGCCCACGCTTGGCTGGCCAGCATCATCGGCGGTTCCCCTGGGCAGCATCCTGCTCTGCTGCACAATTTTGGATGTGATTCCACGAACGTCCGTGTTGGGCGCCATCCTGCTGACTGGCTACTTCGGCGGTGCGATAGCGACCCAGTGGCGCGTCGGTAATCCGCTGTTCTCGTTCATCCTTTTTCCAACGTACCTGGGAATTCTAATGTGGGGCGGGCTGTACTTGCGTGACCTGAGAGTACGAGTCGTAATTCCCTTCTGCCGCTAAAGACAAATTTCCACAGAGTGATTGTCGAATTTGACGAAGGCCATCCGACTTACTGACGGAGGACGGAATGAGTACTGTAGAAAGCGCTTTGCAACATGAAATAGAAGCTTGGCAATCAAGCGCCAAGATGACGTTGATTACGTTGCAGATGAACGTGGAAGACGTCACGCACGAAGAAAGCCTAGTCCAGCCACAGCCGGCAGGAAATTGCCTGAACTGGGTGGTGGGACACCTACTCTGCATTTATAACAATGCTCTGCCCTTGGTGAAACAGCAGCCGCTAATGGAGAAAAGTTCCTTAAAGCAATATGACCGCGGAGCCCAGCCCGTCACCGGCGCTGAAAATGCGATGCACTTTGAGGCATTAGTGAAGAGCATGGAAAAGGCTGTCACGAATTGGAATGAAGGGTTGAGCAACATGACGGAGAAGGATCTGGACGCACCTTCTCCTTTCTCGCCAAGCAACAACCCCAAAGAGACGATGCGTTCGTTGATCACCACGGTCTCATTTCACCAGGCCTATCATGCCGGACAGACGGGCGTGTTGCGCCGCATTATCGGAAAGAAAGGCGCCATCGCTTAAAGCATCGCGAAGCTTCAATTGAAAGGACAAGTATTATGAGGGACATCAACGCATACTTTACGTTTAATGGAAATTGTGCGGAGGCCATGTCGTTCTACCAGAAGTGTCTTGGCGGTGATCTGGTAACCATGAAGTTCAGCGAAGCTCCCCAGCCGGCGCCGCCAGGAGCAGAAAACCGCTTGATGCACGCGCGGCTTACCAATGGAGGCGGCGTTTTGATGGCGTCGGATTGTCCGCCGGGCATGCCTTTCACTCAAGGCAATTCCGTGTGGACCGCGATAAACTTCTCGTCCAAGGAAGAAATGGACAAGGCGTGGGGCGCGTTCAGCGACAAAGGCAAAACGGTGATGGCGCCACACGATGCTTTCTGGGGCGCCTACTTCGCGATGCTGACGGATCAGTTTGGAGTGAACTGGATGTTCAGCTACGCGAAGAACCCACAATAATCTTTGAACCTTGAGACGCTGGTGTTGGGAAACGACTGAAGTTTTTCGCTTCGAGCTTTAAATATCGACAGAGGTGAGGAATGAGCGGAGTAAGAGTGCTGGTAGGAACGCGCAAGGGCGCGTTCATTCTGGAATCAGATGGTAAACGCGACAAGTGGCAGGTTAGCGGTCCGCATTTCGCCGGTTGGGAGTTGTATCACTTGAAGGGCTCGCCGGCTGATCCGAATCGAATCTATGCCTCGCAGACAAGCGGATGGTTCGGGCAGCTGATCCAGCGGTCTAACGACGGCGGTAAGACGTGGGAAGTGCCGGGCGGGGAACCGCCCAAAGGTCCCGAAGGCTTCCCGATGGGTCAGAGTAACAAGTTTGCCTATGACACTTCCGCGGAAACCGGAAAACCTCTGACCACACACCAGTGGTACGACGGCACGCAGCATCCGTGGGAATTCAAGCGCGTGTGGCACTTGGAGCCTTCGTTGACCGATCCGGACACTGTCTATGCGGGAGTGGAAGACGCAGCCATGTTCAAGTCGACCGATGGCGGCGGTACCTGGAAAGAACTGTCAGGGTTGCGTGGTCACGGAACTGGTCCGAAGTGGCAGCCGGGAGCGGGCGGAATGGGACTGCATACGATCGTGCTTGATCCTACGAATCCGAAGCGAATGTTCATTGCGATTTCGGCTGCTGGAGCTTTCCGAACCGACGATGGCGGTGCAACCTGGAAGCCAATCAACCGCGGATTGAAGTCGCAGTACATTCCTGATCCAGATGCCGAAATTGGGCATTGCGTGCATCGCATTGCGCAGCACAAGGCGAAGCCGAACACTCTCTACATGCAAAAGCACTGGGATGTGATGCGCACCGACGATGCCGGAGAAAATTGGCGCGAGGTGAGCGGCAATCTGCCGACGGACTTTGGGTTCGTCGTCGACGTGCACGCTCACGAGCCAGAAACCATATACGTGGTACCCATCAAGAGCGACGGCGAGCACTTCCCTATCGACGGCAAGCTACAGGTGTATCGGAGCAAGACGGGTGGCAACGAATGGGAAGCGCTCACCAAAGGCTTGCCGCAGAGCAATTGCTACGTAAACGTGCTGCGCGATGCCATGGCTGTCGATTCGCTCGACAAATGTGGCGTGTACTTCGGAACTACCGGCGGACAGGTTTACTGTTCTCCCGACGCCGGAGAATCGTGGAGCGCGATCGTGCACGATCTGCCAGCAGTGCTGTCGGTCGAGGTACAGACACTGCCGTGATCCGCGTTGAACTTCCACAACATCTGCGCACGCTGGCGCAAGTAGGCCGTGAAGTGCAACTCGAAGTCGAGGGCGCGATCACACAACGGTCCGTCCTCGACGCGCTCGAGAAACGTTATCCCGTGTTATGCGGAACCATCCGTGATCACGATACAAAGAAGCGTCGCGCGTTCTTGCGGTTCTTTGCATGCGGCGAAGACTTGTCGCACGAATCGCCAGACACTCCGTTGCCCGATGAAGTGGCCAGTGGGAAGGAACCTTTTCTGGTGATCGGGGCAATTGCTGGCGGATAACTGTTGTTCGCTACGTGCTATCGCTTTTTCAGCGCTTCCAGCTCGTCCATGGTGCGTGGCCAATCGGATTTCAGTAGTCGAGAAAGGCTGCGGTCTGCGAGGAGTTTGCCTCCGGTCTGGCATTGAGGACAATAGTTCGTCTCATTGTCGGCATATCGGATGCGCTGGATGGGATCGCCGCAACGCGGACACGGTTTCCCATAACGGCCGTGAACAGCCATGTTCGGACGGAAGGCAGTCACCTTTTCAGGAAAGCGGGCACCGGTTTCTTTCAGTAGTTGATCGGTCCATGTACGCAGAGTGGTTTGCGTGGCCGCAAAAAGTCGCTGCCACTCGTCGTCCTTGAGCTTCTGCGTTAATACCACCGGCGACAACTGTGCAGCATGGAGGATCTCGTCTGAATAGGCGTTGCCAATCCCGCTCACGATGCGCGGATCGGTGAGTGCTCTCTTGAGAGTTCGGTTTTCCAAGCTGAGCGCTGCGCGAAACGAGGCTAAATCGCTGGCGAAAACGTCGATTCCGCCCGGATCGAGCGCTCTAACCCCCTCTTCTCCACGCACGACGTGCAACGAAGCACGGTGCCGGGTACCGGCTTCCGTGAGAACTAGAGTTCCGTCAGGAAAATCAAAGGCGGCCAGTTGCTGGCGTCCGCTGAGCTTCGCACCCGCAGGTTTCCAGTGAAGACGGCCGGCGATCATCAGGTGAAGGACAAGCCAGAGATCGCCTTCCACTCCGATCGCGATCCGCTTTCCAATCCGCCGCAACTCGCGGACGGTGCGGCCCTCCACTTTAGTGATGGGCGGATCTGCCGTCCGCAGCAGAAAGGGACCGGCAATGCGGACGCGCTCAAGTGACTGTCCGACAATCCGCGATTCCAGCGCGTGGATGTAAGCCGAGATATCTGGCAATTCCGGCATGAAGAGCTCTCTCTACATTATGCCGGAACCCAGCTTATGCCGCGCGAAGCTGACTTTCACGAACGCCAGCCGCCCATTTGAGTAGCTCGTCGCGGGAGAGGAAGTTAAGAATGCGGTCGCGCGAGATACCGGCGATCAAGGCAGCGGCCGCCGAGTACTCCATGAACCTGAGTTGCTCCTTGCCATGCGAGTCGGTTCCGAAGGAGATACGACAACCTGCACGCTTCGCGAGCTTCAGGAGATCGACATTCAGGTCCTGGCGATCCGGATAGCCATCGATCTCGACGGCTTTATCGAGCTTTGCCGCTTCGTCAAACACTCGCGACCAGTCTGCACTCAGGCCGAGCCGATAGTTGTAGACGCGACCTCGTGGATGTCCAAGGATATGTACATGGGGGTTGCGTAAGGCAGCAAGATAGCGGTTCGTTTGATCTTCTTTCGTGCGCAAAGAAGAATGGAAACAGCCAAGCACAAGATCGAGCTCCGCGAGAGCGTCGGCGTCCATGTCTTCTTCGCCCGCCGGGTTGATGTTGAGTTCCGCGGACCGTAAGACAGTTAGCCCTTGGTTTTTAAATCGATCGTTTACTTCCGCGATTTCTTTCGCTTGCCTCTTCAGTTGCTGTTCGTTGATGCCGCCGGCTATCTTCAAGCCCTTGGTGTGATCGGTGATCGCGATGTACTCATATCCTCGCGCGATGGCAGCCTCGGCCATGTCGGCGATGGAAGCGTCTCCGTCACTCCAGGTAGTGTGCATCTGCAGGTCGCCGCGCACGGACTTCAGCCAAGCGGGCTTGCGTGCGAGGGCAGCTTTCGCTTCCGTTGAGGTCAGGAACTGCTTGCGAATATCCGGACGCACCGGAATTTCTGGTGGACTCTCGATCCAGCCGCGGATGAGTTTGCTGATGTACGGTCCAACACTCGTCAATTCCGTCAGTGATCGACCTTGTTGCAGAAGATCGACCGCTTCATCTGGCCACATGAATGCGCGGCGAGAGGCGGAGCGAAGCGCCTTTTTGGCAGGCATTTTGGCGGATTCCGACTCCACGGCGAGCAACTCGGCAATGTCCGAATTCGAGAGAGCGCTGCGGCGTGCCATTACGTTATAACCTGCCAGTTAACCTAATCTGCGTCGGCAAGTACTTAGATGTGAATCAGGGCGGCGGTGAAGCCTGGAATATGACAATGATATGGTGCGGTTATATCGGTATGAGCGAAGGGACGATACACAAGCCCGAAGACGGCGCTTCCCAGCAAGTGGAGGAGGAATCGGCTTTGCCACACAGCATTCGCCTGCCGGTAGCCGTGCTGCTGGACAACGTGCGAAGCATGTACAACGTGGGAGCATTTTTTCGTGCGGCAGATGGAGTGAACCTGCAGAAACTGTATCTGTGCGGCATCACCGCACATCCGCCGAAGAACGCAATCTCGAAAACGGCCCTGGGTGCTGAGCAAACCGTATCATGGGAGCACGATTGGGACGTCCTGAAGATTGCAGCGCAACTGCGACGAACTGGATTTCAGTTAGCAGCGATCGAGACCAGCGGCGGGTCAATGGATCTATTTGATTGGGAACCGAGCTTCCCCGTCTGTGTCGCGTTCGGCAACGAGGTTGAGGGCCTGAGACCCGAGTTGCTGGAAGCAGCCGATATTCATGTGCGGATTCCGATGCTTGGTCAGAAGCGATCGTTGAACGTAGCTACCGCAGGAGGCGTCGTGCTCTACGAATTGCTGCGCAAATATCGACTACTTGAGAGGACGCGTTAAAATCCAGAGCCGAGTGGGACCGCTAGTCTCGTGGGACCAAGTAGGTTTTCTTGTAATCGAGATGAAATGGTCCGGTGCTCGCTGGCGTGAAGTTGGAATTGACGGTGACTTTGACTGTGCGCGACTCGCCACCCTGCCCCGGTGCGATGGGTTTGTAACCCAACATGTACTGAGTGCGCATTTTGAGGCTGATCTCGGCAGCTGAGGCTGGCAATTTCTGGAGACTGTTGACGAACATCGCGCACCCGCCACTCGCACCCGTTAGCTTACTCAGCAGACGCTTGCCGAAGCTAGATTCGAACGCGTCCAGAATCGGTACTACATCGTCAAACAAGCCGAGAGCGTAAACGTCCACCCCTGATTCAGCGATTTCTTTTTCCACTTCTCTAGCGCGGTGGCGGCTCCAATTATCATTGCCGTCGGAGATGATCAACAGCGCGCGACGCTGGTAGGTTGCTGAACGCAACTTCTGCAACCCCATATGTACGGCGTCCAACAGAGCTGTATGTCCTTTTCCGGTCGCACTCTCAAGCCTCTGGTCGAGATCTTCGATCGATCGGCCTGAATCCACGAGGAGCTGGGGTTTGTCAGCAAAAGTGATAGCGAAGAAGTCATCATTCGCGTTGGAGTTTTGAACAAATGCGTGCAGCGCTTCTCGTATGCCACCGATTTTGTTCTTCATCGTGCCGCTCAGGTCGAGTAACAGGCCAACAGAGATCGGCGACTGTTCGAGCGAAAAATATCGAATCTGCTGCGGTTCGCGGTTCTCGTACAGCGTGAAATCCTGCCTGCGAAGGTCCACGACCGGTCGGCTCAAGGCATCAGTCACCGTGACAGGAACGAGGACGAGATCTACCTGTACTTTCAAAAGTGATTCCGAGGAATCGGATGGGGCAGACGCCGAAGCAATCGGCGTGAATACATCGGCGGTTTGTGCCATCGCTATGGTTGAAGAGCCTATCAGCAACGCAGCAACACTTCGACACACAACGTGAAAAAGGGACGGCAAGGGAAGGAGAAACCAGAAAGAACTCATTTGGACCGACCGCTAACAAGGTTTGCGGACCCACATTCCGCAGAGTGCGGAACATTATGCGGCCACTTGGGAGGATTGGAACGAGATTTTTTTGAGCAACGCGAGGACACGGGTGCAGAGACCCCGCCGTAGTAGTCTGAAAGGATTAGATGGGCGACTATTTTGGCAGTTGCGAGGTGTCCCATCCTCCGCCAAGCGCCTCAACGAGCAGAACACTAGAGAGCATTCGGCGGGTCTGAACGTCGATGGCACTTCGTTGGTTCTGGAAAAGCGTGGTCTCGGCAGTGAGCACTTGAAGGTAGTCGACGGTGCCCGCTTTATACTGCTCAATTGAGATCTCCAGGCTTGCCTGGGCATCTCGAACTGCCCTGTCCTGTGCCTTCGCCTCTTCTTCCAGCACACGAAGAGCTGCGAGATTGTCTTCCACCTGTTGAAACGCTGTGAGGACAGTCTGGCGGTACGAGGCCGCGGCAGCATCGTACGCGGCCTGTTCAAAATCGACCTGAGCACGACGCTTGCTACCGTCGAACAGCAGTTCCGCAAGTTGCGGTCCCGCAGTCCAGAAACGGCTCGGCCACGTGAAGAGATTACCAATCCTGCTGCTCTCGACTCCAGCAGTAGCAGAGAGCGAAATCGTGGGGAAGTATGCGGCCTTTGCGATGCCGATCTGCTCATTTGCGGCCGCAGCCTGCCGTTCCGCACTGGCGATGTCAGGTCGCCGTTCCAGCAGTTGACTAGGCAGACTGACAGGTACCGCAGGAGGCACAGCGCCGAGGGGAGACACCGGAAGCGTCAGCGCGCTAGGCGGCGCTCCGGTAAGGACAGCCACAGCATGTTCGTACTGCGCCCGCAGAACGCCGATGTCAACGAGTTGAGCTTGAGCCGTTGAGAGTTGTGTTTGCGCCTGGAGAACATCCGACTGGGCGACTACCCCCGCTTCTCCGCGAGCGTTGGTGAGATCCAGGTTCTGCTGGTAAGCAGCGACTGTGCGCTTCAGCAGATCCTGTTGTGCGTCCAACCCTCTAAGCTGGAAGTAGAACTGAGCCAGCTGAGATTCGTATGTAAGTTGAGCATTTGCCAACTCTGCGGCCGATGCTTGATAACCCGCACGCGCCGCCGTTACACCTCTACGAATGCTGCCCCACACGTCGGCTGTATACGAAGCCTCGAGCGGCAACGTGTATTGAGTGCGAGTACCGCTGATGAAGTTGACTGTGGACCTGGTACTCAAATTCTGAGACGTCCGAGCGCTCGTCACTCCTGGAGCGATGGAGATGGAGGGAAACAGCCCCGAACGAGCAATCACAACTTGATCGCGAGCTTCGCGATATTGGGCTTCGAAGATCTTGAGATTTTGATTCGAGATGCGGACCTGTGCCTCTAATCGCGCAAGTTCCTGATCGCCATAAACCTCCCACCATTTGCCTTTGTCGGCCGCTTCGATTGGCTTGGCCTCCTTCCAGCCCGCAGGAGGTTGTTCTTTGAATGCGGGTGGAGCGCTTACGGACGGGCGCCGATAGTTAGGGCCGACACGGCAACTGCACGCCAAAAGGAGCAGCGTCACTGCGACCAAGTGCATGGATATTCGATCAATGCGCATCCTAGTCGCCCTCCGCGGGAAGCGTATTTACATGTCCACGGGGATTGGCGCGGACGCCCGCCCACCAATTCTGCAGTCGGTCGAAGTAAAGGTAGATCACCGGCGTGGTGTAAAGAGTAAGCAACTGGCTGATGAGGAGTCCGCCGATGATTGTCATACCAAGTGGACGGCGAAGTTCCGAGCCAGTGCCAGTCCCGATCGCGAGTGGAAGCGCGCCCAATGCCGCAGCCATGGTAGTCATGAGAATAGGACGGAAACGCAGAAGACACGCTTCGAAGATCGAGTCACGGGAGTTCTTGCCTTCTAAGCGTTCGGCCGCGAGTGCAAAATCAACCATCATGATTGCGTTTTTCTTCACGATTCCTATCAGCAGGATGATGCCAATCATCGCGATTACCGTAAGTTCCGTCTTGGTCAGCATAAGAGCGAGAAGCGCGCCGACTCCGGCGGAAGGCAGCGTAGACAGGATCGTGATCGGATGAATCAAGCTCTCGTACAAAATGCCGAGAACGATGTAAACGGTGGCGAGCGCAGTAGCGATCAACAGCGGCTCGTTCGCGAGTGACTGTTGATAGGCTTCCGCAGTTCCGGCGAATGCTGTGTGAATGGTTGCGGGGAGGCCGATCTTGCTCGCCGCGGCATCAATTTCCTTCACCGCATCGCCCAGCGCTACCCCGGGCTGCAGGTTGAAAGAAATCGTCACCGCCGGGTATAGGCCCTGATGCGGGATCGAGAGGGGTGCGGTTGCCGGCGCGAAGTGTGCGATCGTGCTCAAAGGGACGACGTTCCCCGTCGGCGAAGTTACGTACACCTCATTTAAAGTCCGCGGGTTCTGCCAGAATTCAGGCGCAACTTCCATGACGACATGGTATTGATTGACTCCGGTATACATGGTCGAAACCTGCCGCTGGCCGAAGGCGTCATATAAGGTAGTGTCGATCAGTTGTGGCGATATGCCGAAGCGTGCAGCAGTATCGCGGTCGTATTGCACCATCACCTGCAGGCCGTGATTTTGCTGATCACTGTTCACGTCTGTGATTATGTGAATTTGCCGAAGCTGCTGAAGCATGCGAGGAGCAAAGCTGGACAGGTCAGGGAAGTTATCGCCTCGCATCGTGAACTGATATTGAGCATTCCCCATGCGCCCTCCCACACGGACGTCTTGAGCCGCTTGCAGGAAAACGGTTGCGCCAGTAATGCGGGCGAGTTTTGGACGAAGGCGAGCGATCACTAAATCTGCGGTGATCTTCCGCTCCTCGAGTGGTTTCAGAGCAATGAACATGCGGGCAGTATTGAGAGTCGTGCCACCTCCGCCACTGCCGGTGAAGCCGATCACGTTCTCTATGGCGGGATCATCTTTGATGATCTCGATGGTTCGCAGCAGCGTCGAGTTCATGGCCTGGAAGGATGAATCCTGGTCGGCCACGATGCTCCCGGACATGCGGCCATTATCCTGTTGCGGAAAGAAGCCCTTGGGCACGACGACGAAGAGATAAATGTTCAAGGCCACGGTGAGTACGAACACCACGGCTGTAAAAAGAGGGTGGCGGAGAACGACCGTAAGCGTTCGCCCGTAAAGATTCACCAAACCAGTGAAAGCACGTTCCGTAATCCGATAGAAGCGCCCGTGGTTCCGCTGTTCGCGAAGCAGATGTGCGCACATCATCGGAGTGCCGGTGAGCGAGATCACCATCGAGATTAGTACTGCCACGGTGATGGTTACGGCGAATTCGCGAAAGAGGCGTCCGACAATGCCTCCCATAAGCAAGAGTGGGATGAAGACCGCAACCAAAGAGAGGCTGATGGTCAGAACCGTGAATCCGATTTCACTCGCACCCTTCAAAGCCGCCTGCATCGGACTCATTCCCTGCTCGAGATAGCGAGTGATGTTTTCGATGACTACTATGGCATCGTCGACGACGAATCCGGTGGAGATGGTGAGCGCCATGAGGGAAAGGTTGTCCAGGCTGTATCCACAGAGATACATCACGCCAAAGGTGCCAATCAAAGAGAGCGGCACGGCGACACTGGGAATGAGTGACGATCGCACATTCCTGAGGAACAGGAAGACGACCAGGACGACCAATAGAACCGAAATCATGAGAGTACGTTCAACATCGCGGACCGAGGCGCGAATGGTTACCGTCTGGTCCATGGCAACACCCATCTCGATTGAAGCGGGCATGGCTGCCTTCACTTCGGGCAAAGTTGCACGCACGCTGTCTACGGTTTCAATGATGTTCGCGCCGGGCTGGCGAAACACAATCACGAGGATGGAAGGTTGGCCGTTCGCATATCCAGCGGTGCGAATGTCCTCAATGGAATCCACTGCGTCTCCCACATCGGACACGCGGACAGCCGAGCCATTACGGTAGGCGATGATCAGAGGCTTATAGTTGATCGCCTTCTGCAGTTGGTCATTTGAGGTGATATCCCAGCTTCGATAGCCATCAGATACCTGCCCCTTCGGTGCATTTGCGTTCGTACCGCTTAACGCGCCGCGGACTTGTTCGAGGCTGATACCGTACCGGTTCAACTGTGACGGGTTGAGTTCTACTCGGACCGAAGGCAACGAACTACCACCAACTACCACCTGTCCGACGCCAGTAACCTGGGAGAGACGTTGGGCCATGATGGTGGAAGCAGCGTCGTAGATCTGCCCCTTGGCGAGCACCGGTGAAGTCAGCCTCAAGATCATGATGGGAGAATCGGCTGGATTCACTTTGCGGTAGTTGGGATTGCTTGGGAGGTTAGCAGGAAGATTGGCGCGAGCGGCGTTGATGGCCGCCTGGACATCGCGCGCAGCGGCGTCAATGTTGCGATCCAGGGCAAACTGCAGCGTTACGCTTGTGGATCCAAGCGAACTCGACGACGTCATCTCCGTGACTCCGGCGATACGTCCAAACTGCCGCTCCAGGGGAGTCGCGACGGAGGAAGCCATCGTCTCGGGACTGGCGCCGGGCAGAGATGCTCCCACGGAAATGGTCGGGAAATCGACTTGCGGCAGAGGAGAAACAGGTAACAATCCAAATGCAACTGCGCCCGCTAGCGCAACACCGATCATGAGCAGCGTTGTCGCGACGGGGCGTCGGATGAAGAGCGCAGAAGGATTCATGACTAATCCGTCGCCGGCTGAAGCTCCGGTTCCTCTCCGGTACGCCGCGCAAACTTACGCGCTAAACGATCGAACCAAAGGTATACGACCGGGGTCGTATACAGGGTCAGCAGTTGGCTGAAAATCAGTCCGCCGATGATGGTGATACCCAGCGGTCTCCGCAATTCCGATCCAGTGCCGCTCCCAAAGGCCAATGGCATTGCACCGAGTAGGGCGGCCATCGTTGTCATCATGATGGGACGAAAGCGGAGTAGGGCTGCATCGTAGATCGACTTTTCCGGCGGACAATTCTGCTCCCGCTCCGCTTCGAGGGCGAAGTCGATCATCATGATGGCGTTCTTCTTCACGATACCAATGAGGAGAATGATGCCTATCAAGGAAATGATGTCGAAGTCGTGGCCGGTGATGATCAGAGCCAGGAGTGCGCCGACACCTGCTGACGGCAGCGTAGAGAGAATCGTAATCGGGTGAATGTAGCTCTCGTATAACACGCCCAACACGATGTATACGGTGATGATGGCGGCGAGAATCAGCATCGGCTCATTCGCCAGAGACGATTGAAATGCCGATGCGGCACCTTGGAAGCTCGCCTGGATGCTGGGCGGCAGGCCTACTTCCTTCCGCGCCTTGTTTACGGCATCGATTGCTTCGCCAAGGGATGTTCCGGGAGCGACATTGAACGAGAGCGTCACAACCGGGAATTGGCCAAGGTGATTGACGCTGATCGGCCCGGTGGTTTCTTCCAGGTGCGCGAAAGTTGCCAGTGGTATCTGACTTCCCGCGGAAAACGTGAGCGACGACTGAATCGTACTAGTGCTGGCAGTCGTCCCGCCACCGCTCGTCGACGTGTTCGCTGTCGAAGCGGTGGGAGCAGAGCCTGAACCGCGAGCACCGGTTGTTGATGTCGAGATTCCTCCTGCAACAATACCGGTAGTCCCAGACGAACTCGACCGCAAGTAAAGGTTATGTAGATCAAATGGCCCTTGCTGGAAGTCCGGCTGCAGTTCCAGCACCACGTGGTACTGGTTGAGCTGTGTGAACATCGTGGAGATTTGCCGCTGTCCAAATGAATCGTAGAGTGCCTGGTCGATCTGTGACGCCGTGATGCCGAGGCGCGAAGCCGTGTCGCGATCGTAAACCAGATGCAGCCGCAACCCGTTTGCGCCGGCGTCACTGGCAACGTCAAGGAGTGCCGGGCTTTTCTGTAGCTGCGCGACCATTCGGTCAGAGTACGTATGCAACTCGGTGAGGTTCGGGTCCTCCATCGTGAACTGGTACTGCGTACGCGTGGCGCGACTGCTGACGGTAATGTCCTGGACCGGCTGCATGTAGATGGTCATGCCGGAGAGGTTCGCGAGTTTCGGCTGCAAGCGTCGAATTACCTCGGATGCCGAGATGCCTCGATCATCAAGGGCCTTGAGGTTGATGAGGATGTTGCCGTTGTTAAGCGTCGTGTTCGTCTGATCGATCCCGATGAAAGAAGAAAGACTCTCGACAGCGGGATCTTCCAAGATGAGCTTCGTCGCCTGCTGCTGGAGCTCAGCCATCTGCGGGAAAGACACAGACTGCGAAGCCACGGAGACCGCCTGGATTACGCCGGTATCCTGCACAGGGAAGAATCCTTTGGGGATTATCCAGAACAGGAGCACAGTAAAGATGAGCGTCGCGGCGGCCACGATGAGCGTCAGTGTCTGGTGCCTGAGAACTACTCGTAGAGTGCTCGCGTAGTAATCGATGACTCTCTGAAATACGCGTTCCGAAGCCCGGTAGAAGCGGCCTTGCTTTTCAGGAGGCGTGTGCTTCAGAAGACGACCTGACATCATCGGCGTGAGCGTAAGAGACACAACCGCAGATACAAGAATCGTGACTGCCAGCGTGACCGCGAACTCGCGGAACAGACGTCCAACGATATTTCCCATGAACAACAAGGGGATGAGCACCGCGATCAGCGAAACGGTCAACGAGATGATGGTGAAACCGATCTGCTGGGCTCCCCTCAGAGCGGCGCGTAGCGGGGGCTCGCCTTCCTCGATGAAGCGATCGATGTTCTCGATCATGACAATCGCGTCATCCACTACGAAGCCCGTAGAGATGGTGAGTGCCATCAGCGTGAGATTGTTCAAGCTGTACCCAAGCAGGTACATCACGCCGAATGTTCCGATCAATGAAAGCGGCACGGCGACGCTGGGAATAACGGTTCCAGGCAGATTGCGCAGAAACAAGAAGATCACCATCACGACGAGCGCGACAGTAAGGAGGAGTTCAAACTCCACGTCTTTTACCGACGCGCGAATGGTGTTCGTCCTATCCGTGAGGATTTGGACGTGAACGGCGGCCGGAAGACCGGTGGTCAGCTGCGGGAGTAGCTTCTTTATCTGATCGACGACTGCAATGATATTGGCGCCCGGCTGGCGTTGGATATTGATGATCACTGCCGGGGTGCCGTTCATCCAGGCGGCTTGGCGCAGATTTTCTGCCCCATCCACGACATCGGCCACATCGGTCAGTTTCACAGGCGCGCCGTTTCGGTAGGCGACGATCAGCTTGCGATAGTCTGCGGCCGACAAGAGTTGATCGTTGGCGCCGATCTGATATGCCTGATGAGGACCGTCAAAATTCCCTTTTGCCTGGTTGACGCTGCTGGCGGTGATCGCTGAACGCAGATCTTCGAGATTGAGTCCCACATGCAGCAACGCAGTCGGATTGACGCGAATGCGCACGGCGGGGCGCTGACCGCCGGTGATGCTCACTAATCCGACACCTGGCAGCTGAGAGATCCGCGGACCCAGGCGAGTGTCCGCGAGATCTTCAACCTCGGTGAGGGGCATCGATTCTGACGTCAATGCAAGAGTCAGGATCGGAGTGTCCGCGGGATTGACTTTAGCGTAAAGCGGCGGAGTAGGCAGATCGGCCGGCAAATACGTGCCAGAACCGTTGATGGCCTGCTGCACTTCCTGCTCAGCCACATCAATATTGAGGTTTAGATTAAATTGAAGCGTGATGACCGACGCACCGTCTGAACTGGTGGAGGTCATCTGCTGAAGACCAGGCATCTGCCCGAATTGCCGTTCCAGCGGCGCTGTTACGGAGGACGCGACAACGTCAGGACTTGCGCCTGGATAGGTGGTGAAGACCTGTATCGTGGGATAATCGACTTCTGGAAGTGCTGACACCGGCAGCTGCTTGAAAGCGACCACGCCAACGAGCAGAATCGCCACCATCAACAGAGATGTCGCGATCGGTCGCAGAATGAATGTGCGAGACGGATTCATGGACGTCGTCCGGCATTTCCCTTATTTCCGGTTCCAGCCTGGTGGTTGCCACCTGCTTGGCCGCGCCCAGAGCGAGCGCCTCCACCAGGCTGGTCAGCGCTGCCAGCATCTGTATTCGCGGCTTGGCGATCGTTCCCGGTCTGAGCATTCACTCGGCTACCTTCCTGTAGCTTGTCGACGCCGGTGGTCACAACCAGATCTCCCGCTGCCAATCCCGAAGTTATTTCGCTGTTTTCGCCTTCTACAGCGCCAATCTTCACGTCGCGTATCGTCACCGTCTTATCCGGCTTAACCAGGTACACGAACGTCCTCTGCTGGTTTCGCTGAACAGCGGCGCTTGGCACCAGGATGGTGTTCTGCCGCCGTTCCAGGAGCATGCGCGCATTGACAAAAGCGTTCGGAAACAGAGAGTTGTCGCGGTTTTCAAAGACGGCGCGCAGTTTCAAAGTCCCCGTACTAGGGTCGATCTGGTTGTCGATGGTTGTGAGCTTGCCTCCGGCCAATGTTTGAGTCATGGTGCGGTCGAGAGCATCCACCTGCAGCTTCTGCCCGGAACTGACGCGCTTCACGACCGAACTGACCTGATCTTCCGGCATCGTAAAGATCACGCTGATGGGCTGCACTTGCGTGATCACCAGCAGTCCGTTCGTGTCACTCGCGTGCACCATGTTGCCGGGATCCACCAAACGGAGACCCACCCGACCCGAAATGGGCGCGCGAATATGTGAGTACTCGATATTCAGTTTCGCGCCCTCGACCGTACCCTGGTCTGCCTTGACCGCGGCCTCGTCCTGCGCAACGGTGGCCTGTTGCGTGGCAAGAACCTGTTTCGCCACAGCGTTTTTTTGTATCAGTGTCTGGTAGCGCTCAAGATCGAGGCGCGCATTGTTGAGGGCTGCTTGATCCTTGAGAAGTTGGCCTTCTGCCTGCGTGAGTTGCACACGGAAAGGGCGATCGTCGATATCCGCAAGAAGGTCTCCCTGCCGCACGATCTGCCCTTCACGGAAGAGGACACGCATCAGTTGTCCGTCAACCCGAGTGCGCACAGTGATGGTCGAGAGTGGCGTGACGCTCCCTAAGCCAGTGTAGAAAACGTCAATGTTGCCCGTATGTGCGTTTGCAGCGACGACGGGCGTGGGCTGCCCACCCCGTTGATTGCGTCCCCCCGTAGCAGGCGCGGCGGGCTTGCGAATGGACTTCAACACCACCCACCCGATCACCACAAGCAGCACGACGACACCTACGTAAATCCATCGGCGCCTTGGCCGATCCGTGGGGTATCCGCCCGTGACTGGCTCGTGGCTGGTTTCCTCGGTGCTTGTGGCTGGTCTGTGCTGCCGGTTTACGCTTTCGTCTTCGTACTTAGCCATTTGATGTTTTTTGGGACGACAAAACAGGGAGTGGACAAGGTGAGCGCGCGAACGTGGTGGTGCTACGGACCGAGCATAAAGCTTAGAACACACCTCAGGTGATTTTGTTGCTCAGTGGCCACGTTTGCGCGGCGCCCCCACGCTCGCAAAGGTGAAACTCTGGAGAGGTCGCAATTCTACACCTGCTGCTATTTCGTGTACTTGGGCGAATGCTACACCCCCAACGGCGGCCGAAACACCGGGACATCTTCACACTGGATTTCAATGAGAAATTCACGTTTCGTCCGTTCTAATCGGTGATAATTCCTCCCGCCATCGTTACAATGCATGGTCATGTAGTCGAGTCCGCTAGCCGTCTGGATTTCGATCGCCACATCTGATGAAGCCATCAAAACCAAGAAGAGCCGCGACGGTTCTGGACATCGCCCGCGAGGCCGGAGTATCGCTAGGAACTGTCTCGAACGTCATCAATGAGAATGCGCCGGTGAGCGACTCTCTTCGCAAGAGGGTATTGGATGCGATCTCCCGGCTCGAGTACCAGCCCAGCCAGCTTGCACGCGGGTTACGCCGAAATAAAACGGCAATCATGGGCATGATCATCCCGGATATCACCAACCCCTTCTTTCCCGCCGTGGTGCGGGGCGCAGAGGATGTTGCTTATCAAAACTCCTATCAGTTGATGCTCTGTAACGCCGACAACGATCCTGCGAAAGAGCGAGCCTACCTTCACGAGTTACGGTCGTATCAGATGGCTGGGTTAATCCTGATTCCATCGGTAAATAGCCAGATGGACCCGCGCAAGGACCTTCCACGAAACTGCCCCGTGGTTTGCCTTGACCGACGCCCTCCAGGATGGGAAGGCGACTCCGTTACGGTGGACAATACTTCCGGAGCACGGGCCGGAACCGAACATCTACTAGCGATGGGGCATCGCCGAGTCTCTGCCATCACCGGCAACCTGCGACTCGCAAATGCCCGAGAACGACTGGAAGGATTTCGTGTTGCGTTGAAGAAAGCTGGCGTGACTTTGGATCCCGAGTACGTGCAGGAAGGCCGCTTCGACCGCCTGAGTGGGTATGAGAAGACACGAACGCTTTTGCAATTGCGACCTCGCCCCACCGCGATCTTTGCCAGCAACGACCTTATCGCGCTGGGAGTGTTAGCCGCGCTTCGTGAATCGGGACTGAAATCTCCTGACGACATCTCTGTACTCGGCTTCGATGACCTTGAGTTTGCCGAATTTATTTCGCCTGCACTCACGACGATTGCGCAGCCTGGGTACCAAATGGGTGCCAAAGGCGCCAACATTCTTGTGAAGCGAATCCAGGGATCGACCCATCCGACAGAGCGCGTTGTGCTTGCGACTGAGCTCAAGATCCGGCAATCCGTCGCCCCCGTGTCACAGAGCGTTTCCAAGAGGGCGGCGAAGTAAACCTCCCTAAATTGCCGCCACGCTCATTCTCTTTTCCACGCGTAACACTTCGATCTCGGACCGCGAAGGAATGGCACCTTCTCCATGGCCCAGTTTTGTGACCGAGAAAGCGGCGGCTGCGTTCGCGAACTCGGCAGCATCGGCGAGTGATAGGCCGTCACTGAGGCCCACCGCAAGCGCGGCATTGAAAACATCTCCCGCCCCTACCGTGTCTATGGCGGTCACTTCCGGAGCTGGATGCAGCACGGCTGTTCCGCCATCCGCAACTACACATCCTTGATCACCGAGTTTCACGATGACCGTGTTCGCCCCCGCCTCCTGGAGCTTGCGAGCTACTCCCGCGGCCTGTTTTGGTGACAGCCGGGAAGGCGGTAGACCGGCAAGAATCGCCGCTTCAGTTTCGTTCGGCGTCAGGATGTCGACGGCCTTCAGTAAACGAGCAGGCAGCGGCTCAGCAGGAGCCGGCGCGGGATCGAGGATGACGCGCACCCCTGCCCTCCGCGCTTTTTCCGCTGCCGCTATAACTGTATCGATGGGGTTTTCGAGTTGCAGCAGAACAGCTTTTGCGCCCGCGAACAGCTTTTCGTCCACGTCGTTGGGCAGAAAAGCGTCGTTGGCGCCTGGAACAACGACGATTGAGTTCTGACCTGTGTCTGCTACGAATATGAGGGCCACTCCGCTTGTTCCTGGTATGACTCCCACACCTCTGACGTCGCACCCCACACTGGCCAGGGCTCGGCGCATTTCCTGCCCGAAAGCGTCGTCACCGACGCGGCCTACCATCGCCGTGTCGCCGCCCAGCTTTGCCGCGGCGAAGGCCTGATTTGCGCCCTTACCTCCGGCGGCGGTGAAGTACTTGCTCCCGATAATCGTTTCCCCGGGAACAGGAATGCGCGACGCGACAGCGACCACATCCATGTTTAAGCTGCCCACCACAACGATGTTCGCCACGTTGCTTTGTTCTCCTGAAACTCTGTCGTGCCGTTCACCTGCAAAAGCAGGCTCCTAACATTTATTACTGACTAATGCGCCGGCTTGGCCTGCGCTGGCTCATTCAGGATGAGCGGGTTCTTCGCGTTCGGGGTTGGGGCCGACATCAGCTGCACGAAGAAACGGGAAAATTTTTCGTTGTCCACGTTCATTTGCGTGTGAACCTGCTGCAGGTCCAGAGCCGGTTTCACGCGATCGTTCCAGATCAGGTTGTCCCCGTACCCGTATCCGCGATCGAGGTCCATGTCCATGTAGTAGAGGACTTCTTTCGTAATGAGCGAAGGATCGATCCAAGCAGCGGCGGCGAGTTCATCCCACAACGGTCCGCGGCCCGGACGCGAATATTTAGCGAGATAACGCGCGACTGGGTTATTGGACTTAGTGATTTCATCCAGCATCTCCTGCGTCATCTTCGTTTGCAGGGAAACGTCTACGGTGGTGCAAACAATGGTCGGCCACTTGGCGCGCATCGCAATGTGCGCTGCTTCCGGATCGAACCAGAGGTTGAACTCGTGTCGAGAATTTGTGGCGAATTCCGCTACTTCGGTGGTCGGCCTGACGCTGCCCCCCATTAAGATAAGGCCAGCGCTCAACTCGGCAAATTCCGAGTCAAGCGAAAGCGCGAGCGCAATATTTGTCATCGGACCGCCGGCGTAGATAGTGATCTGGTGCGGATATTTCCTCACCATCCGTACGAGGAAATGCGCTGCATCTTCGTTCGCCGGTTTCGTTGTGGGCTTGCCTTCACGTAGGTCCGGAACTTCGAAGGGACCGTGTGCTCCTTCACGCCGGCTCCAAGCGCCTTTGTACGTAATCTTGCCGTATAACTGCTCCCACGCTTCCGTTCCTTTTTGTGTCCTTACCAAAGGAAATGCCGCTCCGGGAACAACGGGAATATCCGTGCGTCCGATTAACTCCAGCGTGCGCAGTGTGTGCGCCACTTCTTCATCGCGCCACGCGTCTCCGGTCACCACAGTGATTCCAAGAACTTCGACATTCGGAGACTGAATGAACACGAGTATGGACTGTTGATCCGTGCCGGCCGGCCCTGCAGCATCCTGATCGATGATGACGTATTTCTTTTGTTGTGCCTGAGCCAGAGCCGTAAGACACAGAACCAGCAGTGTTAGCTTCACTAGAATGCTTTTGTTCATTTCACTCTCGACGGATTACGCGTTATACGCCAGCGCGATGGCGCCGACGGCACAGCAATAGAAAAGGAACATCATCATCAAGTAAGTCCATGCCTTGCGGTCCGCCCCGGCGAACTCCTTCCACACCAAAACGCCCCAAGCTGCGGCAATCATCGGAGCAGATTGACCGATGGCATAAGAGATAGGCACACCTACGAAACCGGCGGCAATGAAATTGAAATTGCCACCTAGGCCCCACACGATTCCTCCGATGATGCCGAGGAGGTGATCGCGACCGCTCGCTTGAGTAAATCCGGAGAATGAAACTGGAGTTCCTACCAGCGGGTGCTTCATGAAATAGACATTTACGATGAAACAACAAAGAAAGGCACCCAAGCTGAAGAGCACAGATACGGTATAGGGCGTGAGCGTGTGGCCGTGCGTGAATGCACGCGTGATGAATGGTGCAAAGCCTCCCATCAATAGTCCCGATACCACATTTACGACGATGCCCTTGCGAGTAACCGAACGGCCTGTTCCTGCGAGCCTTTTATAGGCCATGGCATCGAAGAGGATCGCGGCTATCGCAAGCACAAGTCCGAGGATCAGGAACGAGATCCGGCCTTTTGGCTGAAGCGCATAGCTCAGGAGCACACCCTCCACGACGGCGATACCGATCGCGATAGGAAAGGCCACAGCGAGACCGGCGATCGCGATACCCGCGACCAGCAACAAGTTGGCGACGTTAAAAATGAATCCGCCAATCAACGAAAACACAATGTTCGAAGTATCGCCCGCTCGGAGATTCGCGAGAAACGGCTCACCCTGGGTTCCATTACTGCCTAACGTAAGTGCAAAAGCCAGGGCGCAAATGACCACGCCGATGATGTAGTCCCAATAGAACAAATCGAACGAATAGTTCTTTGTTCCTTTGTACGTGTTGGCCCAGGATCCCCAAAAAACGGCGCTGAAGATGGTCATCAGCAAAGCGACCCCGAAGGTAGAGGGAGCCCACATTATTTCCTCCAAACACTGCAGATTGGGACTACAAGATCACGCCGAAGTGCCGTGGCCTGAAACTAAACGTCCAACCAACAATTCGAAAAATTTGTCAGGGTCAAGATCGAGCGCGACTTTCGCGTTCGGTTTAAATTCCGTTGACTCCGGCTTGGAAGGCCCATTCACGGGCGGGGCGGAACGCCGGATGGGGGCTCGGCTATATCCGAGCGTTTCGCCCGCCGTGAATTCTCCTGAAGTCTCGACCTCAACGTAATAGTCCTGAACTTTCACGATCGATGGATCCAGCAGCGCGGCCACGGCAACTGAATCGTGCATCACCGGACCACCATTGAAGTTCGCGCGCTGCATACGGTTCCAAATGGCGCGTGTGATTTTTCCCGCCGCTTGGGCGCTGTTATTCGAAGCAGCTTCCAATCGCTTGATGTGCTCGTCCCGCAGCATCGCCTTTCGCGTCACGTCGAGCCCAACCATCACGATAGGAATCCCCGCATGGAACACTTCCTGCGCTGCTTCCGGATCCACATAGATATTGAACTCGGCAGAGGGCGTCACATTTCCTCGGGAGAGTGAACCTCCCATCAGGTAAATGGACTTCACCATCTTCGGAAGCTCCGGGTCTTCGCGGAATGCGATTGCAAGATTGGTGAGCGGGCCGATGGCGATGATCGCGACCTGGCCAGGATTCGCGCGAACGATCCGACGAATCAGTTGCGAAGCATTGTCCGAAACTGGCTTCGTCTTCGGGTCCGGGAATTGCACGCCACCCAATCCATTCTCGCCATGCGCATAAGAGGCAGTAATTAACTTCCGAGTAAGAGGCCGGCTCGCGCCGGTCGCGACAGGTACGTCGGTACGACCGGCGATTTCAAGGAGCCGAAGTGCATTGGGCAGAGTGAGTTCCAATGGAACATTGCCCGCCACCGGTGTGACACCCTCAATTTTTAATTCCGGCGAAGCCGCAGCCAGCAGAATCGCCAATGCATCATCCACGCCAGGATCTGCGTCGATGATTACCCTCTGCGGAGATTTTGTTGTGCCTACCTGTTCCATCAACGTGGACCCGCTAAGCAACCGAGGAGCGACAGCGGCGGCACCCGCCGCCATCGCCGTACGGGTTATGAATTGGCGGCGGGAAACACCATCTCCCGACACATGGCCCAATGAATCCTCAAATAGGAAACCCATCTCGTTTCTCCGGTTCGGACTAGAACACGAACTTAAATGCGAACTGCACTTGCCGTGAAGAGTGAGCTGTCGCTGTGATCTTGCCAAAGGTTGCCGTTCCGAAAGTCGTTGCCGGCACGGAGAACTGTGTGTGATTCAGTATGTTGAAGAACTCCGAGCGGAACTGCAGCTTGCTGCCTTCCGTGATGCGGAAATTCTTGAAGAGCGACAAGTCGAAATTGAACTGTCCAGGACCAAACACCTCTGGCGTACGAGGAGCATTCCCGAGCGTTCCGGCGACAGGTGTCGAGAAGCACGAAGTGTCAAACCATTGATTCGGTGTGCCTTTGCTTTCATCAAGAGCGCCGGTGCAACTCATGTTCGGACGGTTGCCGATCCCGGTTCCCGACAGGTTCGAGGCTGTCGTAAAGCCGAGCGGAAACCCGCTATGGGCCAACAAAATGCCGTTGACTTCCCAGCCGCCGATAATCGTGTCAGCAATCGGGTTCATGGTAGACAAGAAGCGTTGCCCCTTTCCGACGGGAATTCCGTAGAGGAAACTCGCGGTGAAGTTATGCTTCAAGTGATTGCCGGCATAACCCTTGTCAGCATCGGGATTGGGCAGGATCGGATAGTAGTCGAGCCCTGGATCCGCCGTGATTTCCTGGCGCAGTCCGTTGCTTAATGCCTTGGACCAGGTGTACGCACCGAGGATGTAAAGGCCTTTGCTCGCGCGACGCTCCGCCTTAATCTGCAGAGAGTCATAGCGCAGCCAGCCGTGACTATCGCTGACGAAGACGTTGTTGTACTGCGGATACGGGCGGCGAGCACGCGTGTTCACGCCAGATCCCGGAGGCGCGGAGTTGAAGTCGAAATTCTTCTCCATCAATCGCGTGCCGTGCGTACCGGCGTAGGCGACGGTCACTACCGTAGATCCTGGCAGCAGGTGCTGAATGTTCAAGTTCCACTGCTGAATCAAACCCATCTTGAAATCCGGATCCCATGAACGCCACGCACCCGTGTACAGGAACGGATCAGTTGGGGTCTGGTTCGGTGGGAAACCTGTCGCCAACGTCCGAACGGGAGTGATGTTGTCGCTGGTGAAAGCGTAAAAGTTTGCGTACGGAGGATTGGTAAATGGGCCCTGTGTGCCGCCCTGAGCAGACACGTCGTGGAACAGACCGTAGCCGCCACGGACCACCGTGTCCGTGTGCGACTTGAACGGCGTCCATGCAAATGCAATTCGCGGTTCCACTCCCGAGAAGTCGGTGCTAACGCCCACAGTCGGGTCATTAGCCTTCAACGAAGTCGCACCCCCAACCGGTGGTGGCGTGCTCGTGCTGTAATCGCCTGCTACGTAAATCGTGCCTGTTTGCGGATCAAAGCTACTGAATCGGTCAGCTGCTTCCGTCATCGGAGTGGTGATGTCATACGCAAGACCGAGATTCAAGGTAAGGTTCGACTTTACGGTCCAGTCGTCCTGAAGGTATGCCCGATATTCTTTCCACCGACGGCCGCGAATGAAACCATTCAATTCGTCATTTCTAGATCCCGATGTGGGGATTCCCATGAGGAGACTGGCGATGGCGTTGCCAGTGCTGGACATCAGTGCGCCTGTCGGACTGAATCCCGCAGTAAACAAACGGTCAAACGTGAACGCTCCGGCAAAGGCGTTATCGCCAAGCGTATTTTCCTGCATGGCGCGAAACGCGAATCCAGTGTGAAGAGAGTGATTGCCGCGCACCAGCTCCACTGAATCCGTGATGTGATAGATGTTCGTGCCGCCCTGGAATGGCGCGAATTGTCGATCACCCACTGGATTGAATCCCGTGATGCTGATCTGCGTCATGCTGGAGGTTTCCGGCGTGCCCAGGTTAGCGCCGGGAATCCCTAGCTCCTGTGCCTTGTTGCTTCCGTAACCAAACGAAGTGATGTAGTTAAAAACGCGGTTGTAGCCGAAAGTGAAAGTGTTGATCACCGTGGGCGAGAAGATATGTGTCTCGGAAATTCCAGTATTGCGCGAGTGAGTGCGGAAAGTCTGGTTGCTGGAGAACGCGCTGGCAGCGCCGAAATCGGGTAAACCCGAAGGCGTGAATTGCTGTGCGTTATCCCAGCTGAACCGAGCAAACGCACGGTCGTAGTTGCCGATGTTGTGATCGAGACGAACGTTCCAACCATAATCGTCAAGCCGCTTAACCGGATTGGAAAGATAGTTGCCCGCCAACCGATCAGTGAATGTAGGGTCAGGATACAAATTCACAATCGCGCGACCAATCGGACTCTGCGAGCCGATTGGGATGATGTTTCCCGCAAATGGCTGCCGTGTGGCGATGCCGCCCACAACCGTCGTCGTGGTCGGGTCATAGATCTGCGCGGCCGGCGCTCCGGGAAAGGATTCGGTGAATATGCCCTGCTTCATCAGCGCCGTGGGAACTGTGCTCAGAATGGTCAATCCCTGGCGCACTTTGTTTCCTTGAAAATCGCCGAAGAAAAACGTCTTGTCCTTGATCACAGGACCACCGAGTGAGAACCCGAATTCGTTCTGGATGTACTTGCCCTTCTTCGGTCCATCGAAGTAATTGCGGGCATCCAACACGTCATTGCGCAAGAACTCGAATAACGTGCCGTGCAGTTTGTTGCTGCCGGATTTGCTACTCACGATGACCGTGGTGCCGCCGCGGCTTCCGAATTCCGCCGAGTAGTTGTAGGTGAGAACACGAAATTCCCGGATAGCATCGATGGAAGGCATCAGGCCGATACCGCCAGCCGTCAATTCGTTGTTGTCGATTCCGTCGTATAGCCAGTCATTGGCGTTCTCGCGCATGCCTTGTGCGGACAAGGCCATGCTGCCGCGGTACGACACCTCGCTGCTGGCGCCTTGGTTCAGAAACGTGGCGGCGCGGCCTTGGGTGGTGCCCGGACCAAGCAACGCGAGCTGTACGAAGTTTCGTCCGTTCAGCGGGAGCTCCGAAACCTGCTCGGCGTGGATGATCTGACCCAGCGTGGCGTCTGTGCGCTGTACTTCTACCTGCGAAACTTGGGCCTGAACTTCGACCTGCGATTCCACCGTAGACGGCGCCAGGCTGAAGTCGATAGTCCTCGCCTGTTGAACCTCAAGGATGAGATTCGTGGTCTCCGCTTTCTGAAATCCTTGCGCAGAGGCTTGCACCGTGTAAACACTTACGGGAAGCTGAGGTGCTACGTAATGGCCGCTGTCATCGGTGATGACAGTTCGCGATTGATTTGTGCCTTGATTGAGTATGACGACTGTCGCTTTTGGAATGGCGGCTCCACTTTTGTCGGTAACGTTGCCGTTAATGGTGCCGACCGCCTGCGCAAGAGACATGGTGGAAAGGATGCAGATTACTGTCGCGATCGCGAAGACCTCTAAAGCTCGCTTCATTGCAATCTCCCGTCGTGCGTCCTGGCACGACACCCCATTACAGCGTTAACCCCACCTGGATAGGAGGATTGAAACGTTTCAATTGAGACGAGCTTATACGCCCATTGCGGAACTGCTGTCAAATATTTTTAATGTTCCGACTTTTTGCCCTGCTTACTCAAGGATGGGCGATACGATCTCGCCGGTCGTTCCATCGGTAAGTCCAAGGTCTGTCAGGTGAGGTCCAGGGTTACAAGCCAGGCTGATACCTTCAATTCCTTTGAACACCCGGTAGGGTGGTTTCCATTCCACGACTTTCCCCGCTGCTTCTCGGACGTCGCGGAAACTCTTTGCCACTTCTTCCGGCGCACCCGGAGACAATATTCCTGCCAGTGGCATCTCGCACCTGGCCAGCAGACGTCCATCTTGAACAACGGCCATTCCGCCGCCGCATTCGATCAATGAATTGGCCGCAAGCGCCATGTCGGAAGGGTCTCCGCCGAGAACTACGAGATTATGTGAGTCGTGCGAATAGGTGGTCGCAATCGCTCCGTGTAGTACGCCCCATCCGCCAAGGAAGGCTCGTTGCGGATTGGCATTCCCCCTGCCATGACGATGCTGGACAAACATCAAGGCGTATCCCGGCGGCATTTCGGCAACTCCGTCGCGAAGGTCTACCTCCACCTCTCCCCACTCAGTGAATCGGACTCCGTTGATGGCACGCATACGGACACGGCCATTCCTACGCTGGGCTACGCGAACTCTGAAATCGTCCGCATTCAAAGGCGCCAGCGGAAGTCGATCGAGGCGAATCGCGTCTTCCTGTTTTTCAGCATGTAAGTGAGACAGCATCTTCCCTGCGTTTGCTACATGCTTTCCGGCTACAAACGTTGCTTCTACCCGCATCTCAGACAAACTGCTCAGGACGGCAATGTCGGCCACGCGTCCTGCCGCGATCACTCCAAGATCGTTCCGCCGCAATCGAAACGAAGCATTCAAAGTCGCACAACGAATTGCCTGTACCGGATCCAGGCCGTAAGAGATCAGTCGCCTGATCACATCACCCATGCCGCCGCGTTCAACCAGGTAATCGGGAGGAACATCATCCGTGCAAATGCACAGAGTCGAAGGGATTTGCGGGAGTGATTTCAGCGCATGCACCACCTCCGGCAGAAGATAGTCGTGTGAGCCCCGCAGTTCCACTGTCAAACCTGCCCGTAGCTTTTCTAAAAAGTCAGCCGCTGACGTGATTTCGTGATCCGAGCTGATCCCGGCGGCGATGAAAGCCTGCAACCTGCGGCCGGTCAGACCTCGCGCATGACCTTCGATCAGTTTCCCTGACTCAAGTCCCGCTGCCAGAATCGCTTTCGTTCTTGGACTGTGACTCAGAGTTCCGTTCATATCCATCATCTCGCCCACGCCGGCCACTTCTGGCCATTGCAGCATCTCCTGCATTTCCGACCCACCGATCGTGGCTCCAGCAGTCTCGAGCCCGGGTGCCGAAGGAACGCAAGAAGGCGCAGCACACAGGAATCGCAAGGGTAGTTCGCGAGATGCTTGGACGGCATAACGGACGCCTTCTACTCCGAGCGCATTTCCGAGCTCGTGCGGATCGAAGAAGATAGTCGTCGTACCCTGCGGTACGACAACCGAGGCATAGTTCGCAGGCGTCATGTGCGAGCTCTCAAAGTGCACATGCATGTCGATGAAACCGGGAACGAGGTAAAACCCAGTGACGTCATGCCGCTCGGTGGCTTCGGCATTTTCGACGGTTGGATGAACACTGGCAATCAGATCGCCAACAATGCCAACATCCGCCTGGCGAAGTTCGGACGTCACGACGTCGACCACCGTGCCCCCGGTAAGCAGCACGTCGAACGGCCGCTTCCCTAATGCGGCGTCAATCGCCCTTGTACGATTGTTTTTTTGTTCAATCGTAGTCATCTATTTAATGCCTCACAATCACCACCCAGAAGAAATAAAGCAGGGGCAAACACAACAGATATAAGCCCACTGGCACTTCGCGTGCTCTACCCGACATCACTTTCAGAAGCACGTAACTAAGAATTCCGGCTGCAATGCCAGTTCCGAAATTATTCGCCACCAGTGTAATCAGCACCGTGAGGATCGCCGGCACGCCTTCCACGACGCTGCGCAGGTTAACTTTGCGCAAGTTGATGAACATCTTAGCGCCAACCACGATCAAAGCAGGGGCCGTGGCCTGCTTGGGCACCATGAGGATCAGCGGCGAAAAAGTAATGTCAGCAGAAAACACCCTGCCGTTACGACGCTCGCAAAACCCGTTCTCGCGCCGGCTTCTACTCCGGCAGCCGATTCGATTAGTGCTGTGAGAGCAGGAATGCCAAGAAAAGTTCCCGTAGTGGCCGAAAATGAGTCGACCAGGAACGGACCGTTGATTCCCGGCATATTTCCAGATTCATCCAACCATCCTGCTTCGGCACCCACAGCCAGAGTTGTACCCATGGTCGAGAAAAACTCGGCCGCAAAGAATGCAAACATATAGGGAAAGTACTCTGGTCGGATAGCGCCCCGCACGTCGAGCTGCAGCGCAATTGGAGCGAGCGAATGTGGAGTACTCAGCCCCGCCGCTGGAATTTTCGTGATTCCTAAAGGAATTCCAACCATGGTGGCCACTGCGATCGCCAGCAGGAGACCTCCGGGCACTTTAAGACGATGAAGTGCTACCGCCGCGATCAATCCGATGGTTGCTACGCACAGACCCGGAATCCGGGATTCCCATGAACCGGCAAAGCTTCCATGAAAGATTGGTACACCAGCATTACGCAATCCCAAGCTGGCTATAAAAATTCCAATGGCGGCTGACAATGACATCTTGACGGTAGCTGGAACAATACCTACGACCAGTGCCCGCATTCCAAATAGCGTTAGAACAAGAAAAGCCAGACCCGACCAGAACGCAATGCCGATACCCGTTCTCCATGGGACGCCTGCACTTGCAGCGAGTACGGTTGCCACTAGTGCAGATCCACCGATGCCCGGCCCCACTACCAGTGGCAGTCTTTCCAGCACAGTGGGATCCGAAGCTTGGAATTCACGTGACTTGAAGTCGCGGC
>JADMIO011683301.1_pt1 | contig 48550 bp, 39 predicted proteins | sample 8958161 | NCBI WGS metagenome assembly JADMIO01 (sample SAMN16585339, study PRJNA669376) | soil metagenome | isolation source: Crop rotation soil | place: USA: Cullars Rotation, Alabama | collected 2011
TTTCATTATGGTGAAAGTTGGAACCTCTTACGTGCCGATCAGATTAAAACGAAAGGCCCAGTCTTTCGACTGAGCCTTTCGTTTTATTTGACCATGTTGGTATGATTTAAATTAATACGACTCACTATAGGGTCAGTGCGGCCGCGACTTCAAGTCACGTGAATTCCAAGCTTCGGATCCCACTGTGCTGGAAAGGTGTGGCCCGGTGCATGCCCATTGCTATGCAGCGTTGGCGACCTGTCAGTCTTAGCAGGCTGGCCTGTCTTCGGCATCTGTGCGAAGGCGCGCATGACGACCTCGTTTCTAACAACCAGAACACTTGTTGCGACACGCCGCAACTGCTCCGATTCTACTCCGGGGCGATCAACTCGGAACTTCCGGGCCCTCAAAAGGCCAGACGCAAAGCCAGCCGCAGAATCCGCTGATCATCAAGTGCCGAGGTGATGTACCCGAAGGTATTCGAACCCTACTGCGCTTGCCGGGTTGTTGAAGTGTGGCGTGTTTGTTGCATTCATAGCCTCGGCGCGAAACTGGAGATTGATGCGTTCGGTAGAAGAGAACGTTCGAAACAGACTTGCATCCAGATTCACAATGCCGGGTCCGCGCAGCGGGTTGCGTCCCGAGTTGCCCAAGCGCGCCGCAGTCACGGCGGCGTAGCGTATGCGGAAGCTTTGGTGGCGCAACACGGAAACGACGCTTCGGCTTTGACCAGAGCGCTTGGAACCTTCGATACCTCTGTCACGCTGCACGTGGTCAATTTGATGCGCAAGAACGTTGTTGATCTCGCTGGACCAGCGGTCAATTCGGCGTTTCAGGCGGCGGCCAGCCATGTACAACAAGCGTATCGACAATATCTTCAGGAATGGCGATCCACAAAGATCTCGAACCAATCGGGTGCTCGCAACGGAAATGTTACAATCGCCGCAAGGCGCACCACGAAACCCCAATGAAGCCGGTACCGGACAACGTCCGCTGGCGGGGCATCGCTCGTAGAAGGATATGAACTCGAGGAATCATTGGTTTCGACTGCAAGCCGCCTGCGCGTTTCTTCTGATCTGTTTCGCAGTATTCATGGGGACGGCAGACTTTTGGTCGGCGCAAGCGGCCGATGCCACACCCGTAACCCTCGGTTCGTCCTTCGAGCAACAAGTTAAGCCATTTCTCAAGCAAAACTGCGTCCGATGCCACAACACCGACACCGCGATGTCAGGCGTCCGGGTTGATCAGCTCGACGGAGCACTGGAAGACCGCCACCTCAAACTTTGGGAAGCCATCCGTAAGCGGGTTGGCGAGGAAAGCATGCCGCCGAAAGGCCAGCCGCAGCCCACCGCTGCGGAACGTCAACAGATGGTCGAATGGATCACGCGTGCGCTTGAGGTAGCCCGTTTGCGTCCAACGCCGAAGAATGGCCTTGTGCGGCGACTTACCGTTGCGCAGTATCGCAACACGTTGCGTGAGTTGTTGCGGTTGGACGATGATCTGACAGAGATCCTGCCTCCCGACGCAATCTCGAAAGATGGATTCGTCAACAATAAGGAGACGCTGCAACTGTCACCATTGCTGTTAGAGGCCTATTTTGAGATTGCAGAAGAGGCACTCAAACGAGCAGTCGTCGATCCAAAAGCAAAGCCTGCCATCCAGAATTTTCGAGTCGATCTCGGAGCGTCCATCAACCCGCAACCATTTCCCGACCCGCTCATTCTTGGAGCGAACAGTCTGCTTCTCGAAAACAAGGATTTCGTAGTAACACAACCGACGCCGACGAAGCCGTTCCCCTTCGAACCGCATTTCATGCGGACGAAGTATCGCTTCATCGAAGGCTATGCGGGAAACGATACAGTCCGGGGCTGGAGAGAGTACGACAGCATTTATCACTCGGTTTTTGCGTGCATGCGTGGCAGCACCGGGTACCCGAAGGGGAACCCTTATAGTACGGCTCCGCAGGGCTTGTTGCTCCGGCCGGCCATTCCGAACGACGAGATGTTCGAAGGCGATGGCACCTACGGACCAAAGGCAAATTTCAAAATTTCGCTCCGTGAATTGCCTGATGAAGGTCGTTTTCGTGTGACCGTCACCGCAGCAAAATATAACGATGGCCTGCTGCTCGACTCGGGCGGACCCGCACAGGCGTCGAACCCTTCCGACGTTGTCCTCGATCGCGATCCGAAAACGCCGCAAACCTTGATGATCAGAAAGCCCGGCATTTACCAGGTGGATGTCTACGCGCGAGAGAGAAGCGAGACACCCATCCCACCGGACTTGTCACGGCTCAAAGATGCCCTTTCCGGGGCATGGTCGCTTGATGGCGATGCATCTGGTACGCCGGATCACAAGGAGCTCGCCGGAACTCTGGAGGGGGACGCGCATTTTGTCGACACACCGTTCGGCAAAGGTGTGTCGCTCGACGGGAATGGCGATTCGGTAATGATCCCAGCCTCCGATGCGACGAACATAGGTGACGGTGATTTCACCGTTGCGGCCTGGATACACCCGAAGGAACTGCGCCGAGCGGGCATCGTTGGCCGAGGAGGCAATAACTGGACGCATGGCTGGTATTTGGACATGGCCGATAATAAGGGCAGCCTGCGGATCGAAACAGCCGGGGCCGACAGCCGATCCAATGGAGTCGTTTTGTCACCGTCCGGAACCATTCGTCCCAACACTTGGCAGCACGTCGCTGCGGTTGTACGAAGAGGCAAGAACGAGACACGGCTGTATGTGAACGGCTACGCGGTCGCAAAGGGTGAGATCCGGTCGGCAAATCTCGATAATCCGAAAGTGAATCTTCATCTCGGCCGCATTCCAGACGGTCAGGGACTGCGGGGCGAGTTGGATGAGGTGCGCATTTACCGCCGCGGTCTTGAGGAAGCGGAGATTCAGGCACTCGTGCAACCGGGACGCCAATTTGCAACAGCCCCTCCCGAAAAGCCGCAGGACGTGACTCTTACCTTGGGAAACCGACAATTCTCAGGCACTTTGTTGCAACCCCCTTTCCTGGCAGTCAGATTGGAGGCTGGCGCACTCCCGCTGCACGCCGAGTACAGCGGCGTCAGGGATCTGGATCGGATCATATTGACTCCGCTGAGTGCCGACAATGAAATTTCGCAACGGTTCAGGGTATTTGAGAAGCGTTTGCCGCGTCTTGGCGTGCATCTGGGTCTGCGCCGTGATTGTGGCAGCACCTTCGCTCGCGTCGGGGAGATACAAACCGTGCGGAGTGACAAGCTGACTCGCTTCGTGTTTGAAGGCGCCATTCGCAATTTCCCCAGTCCGGACGTAGAGAAGGACAACGTCAACTACCTCGCGGGCGTTAGAGAGATTGGCGTTCGAAGCGAGTTCACCGACGGCCGGGATATGCCGCGACTGCTGATCCGTTCCGTGGAATTCGAAGGGCCGTTCTATGAGACATGGCCGCCGCCCTCGCACCGGAACATCTTTATCGATTCTGCCCGTAAAGAGGATCTGCCGGCGTATGCGCGCGAGATCATTCGCCGATTCGCAACGCGCGCGTACCGGCGTCCAATAACCGCGAGTGAAGAATCTGCTCTGATGGCGGTGTTCCAAAAATCATTCGCGGCCAGTACCAACTTTCAGGAGAGTGTCAAAGATACTCTGCAAGTGGTTTTGACGTCGCCGCAGTTCCTGTTCCTGATCGAGACGAGCAAAACGCCCGAACCAGAGCCTCTCGACTCTTACGAACTCGCTTCGAAGCTCTCGTATTTCCTTTGGAATGGACCACCCGATCGAACAACTTTGCGACTTGCGGCGAGCGGTTCACTCCGGAGACAACTGGACACCGAAGTCGAGAGGATGGTCGATGACCCGAGGTTCTTTAGGTTCGTCCATGAGTTTACTTCCCAATGGCTGAGCCTGGACAAGTTCCAGGTTCTCGAGCCTGATCGCAAGCAGTTTCCGAAGCTCACTCGCGACATACGCTTACAACTGCAACAGGAGCCGATCCAGTTTGTTCAGTACCTGATCCGGAACAACCTTCCGGTGCGCGATCTAATCGCGTCCGATTTTGTCGTCGTAAACGAGGCAGTTGCTTACTACTACGGTTTGGCGGATAAAAACGAGAGCGGTTTCCAGTTTGTGGCCACACCGCACGGCCGGCGAGAACTGGGTGGTGTGCTGACGCAGCCGGCGATCATGGCGGGCTTGTCCGACGGACGGGAATCGAACCCGGTGAAGCGTGGAGCCTGGCTGGCGCGAAAGATTGTCGCTGAGCCTCCCGATGATCCTCCGCCGAATGTACCGGCTCTCAAAGAGGAAACAAAGCACCTCACGCTTCGGCAGCGACTCGAGCGGCATCGCAATCAACCCGGCTGTTTTCAATGTCATACCAAGATTGATCCGTGGGGGGTAGCTTTCGAAGAGTTTGACGCAGGTGGGCGGTTGAAGCAGCAGCCCGTGGACGCCAAATCCACGTTGCCCGACAAGACCGAGATAACCGGCATAAACGATCTGCAGCGGTACCTCAGCCAGGACCGCATCGATCAGGTGGCATTCAGCGTCCTAAAGCATCTGGCCACCTACGCGACAGGTCGTAGTCTGAGCTACAGTGAGCTGAATTACCTGAAGCAGGACGGATTGAAGTTGAAAGCAGATGGTTACCGGATGAAGGACATGATCCGGTTTGTGGCGGGCAGCAAATTGTTCCTCGAAAAATAGTAAAATTTAAGGGATCACCATCCGGAGCCAAGCATGAGTTCCTCCCTTCAAATCGACCGACGTGCTTTTCTGAAAGGTATGGGCGGAGTTGCGCTCGCGCTTCCGGTTCTCGACGCCATGGGCGCCGAAGTCACCGAGCAGATCCCTCGCCGCTTCTGTGCGATGTATACCGCAAACGGCATGTCGCTCCCCAGATCCACGCACGGTATCGATGAGTGGAGTTGGTTCCCAACTGCTGAGCGCGATGGCGAATTTGTCTTTGGCAAGTCGACGGAACCGCTGGCGCCTTTCAGGAAACAGCTCAGTTTCATGGGCGGTTTGTATCACCCGAGCGGTCCCAAATCGGACCCGCATGTATGCTCCGACATGTGGCTTACGGGTGCCCCGTTGTATAACCCGAAGCCGGGAACCTACAACACCGTCGGACTCGATCAAGTCATAGCTCTGCACACCAAGCAGTATTGCCGTCAGCCTTCCCTAGTGTTATCGATTGATGCCGGGACTGGGTTTCTCTCACGGACCGGGACGATCTCCTACAGCCTGGAAGGAAGACCGATTCCGGCAGAAAATACCCCCCGCCGGATATTCAACCGGTTATTCCGCAGTGAAGGCGCGTCACTGAAATCCGAGCATGACAACTTGCAGCGGCGAATTAAATTGGTCGATGCCGTGGTTGAGAGTGCTCGTACCCTCGATCGGCAGCTTGGTAAATCCGACCGAGAGCGAATGGATCAATACCTGACGTCGCTAAACGAAGTGGAATCGAGATTGATCGCATCGGAGCGCTGGATCGATATCCCATTGAAGAAGCAGGACTATTCGCACCTCAATCTCGACGCGACATCGGAGGGAGAACCCGCCGAGTATTACCGCAACATGTTTGACCTGATCTCCCTCGCCTTCGATGCAGACATCACCCGGTCGGTCGCCTTCATGTTGAATCGCGAAGACGGAATGGGCATCAGCGACACCTTCCCGCTCAAGTTGGGACTATCGAAGACGCACCATAATCTCTCCCATGCTGAGGACAAAGAAGGTCAACTCCAGTTTGCCAAGTACGACCTCTTCTTGAGCAGCCAGATAGCGCACTTTTTGGAGAGCCTGAATCGCTATCAGGACCGCAACGGCAGCGTACTCGACAACACGATTGTGCTCTTCGGAAGCGGCGCCAGCACAACGCACAACCCCCGCAACTTGCCAACACTGCTCGCCGGCGGTGCCAACATGGGTCTGAAGCACGGCGTCCATTGGAAAAATGGTGAGACACGGATGTCGAATGTGTACCTCAGCATCCTACGATCTTTGGGCATCGAGCAGGAATCGTTTGCCGATAGCACCAGCACGCTCAGCAACTCGATTTTCACGCGCACGTAGGCGGGCTGTCCTCAACCATTGAGGGGATGAACAAAATCGCTTTGCACTTGAGTCATTCGATCGAGACCGATGTCAGTCCGGCCTTCGCGTGGCAGTTCCGGACGGACGTAGCGAACTGGAATGATCCGCCTGCCCGGTTCGCGTTGGACGGGCCGTTCGAAGTAGGTGCGCGTGGAACAACTCTCATCCCGGGCCAGGAACCCTTGCATTGGCGCATTAGTGAGGTTCGGCCCGGCGAATCATTTGTAATCGAAACGCAACTGGATCGGGCGACACTGGCTTTCCAGTGGTGCTTCGACAGTCTCTCGGAACACCGGATGAAGCTGACGCAGCACATTCTTTTGTCAGGGGATAACGCGGGAGCTTACGCCGGTCAGGTAGAAGCGGGATTTGGCCCGAATCTTGCCGACGGCATGAAGAGACTGGCGGGGGAAATGGTCGCGGCCGAGAACCTCCGGAAGTAACCCACCATTCTCTTTTGCTGCCGCGAAACTAAAACTAAATCGTAACGTCGGACGCCCGATCTAATAGCCGCATGACGAATGCTGCCAATTCGTCTGACGATTACACTTCGGAAGGAGGCCCATTATGAACGTAAGAATTTCTGTGTTGATGGTTCTCGCTATCGTTACGCCCCTTTTTGCAGGCAAGGCGGAAGACGAACGGCTAAAAAACGCAACAACAACGCTTACCGAAATGGCTGGTGCGAGTGACAAAGGAATTCCGGCTAGTCTACTCAACAAGGCGGTCTGTGTCATCGTGGTGCCCGCTGTCAAAAAGGGTGGATTTATTGTGGGCGGCAAGTACGGCCGGGGCTTCGCTTCCTGTCGAGATGGCAAGGGCGGTTGGTCCGGTCCGGCAGGTATGAGGATTGAAGGCGGTAGCTTCGGTCTGCAGGTAGGTGGATCTGAAAGCGACGTCATACTCCTCGTAATGAACAAGTCAGGAATGGAGAAACTCCTTAAGAGTAAGTTCACTCTCGGGGGTGAAGCCAGTGCCGCGGCGGGACCCGTGGGCAGAGAAACGGAAGCGATGACCGACGCGATGATGCGTGCCGAGATCTTGTCCTGGTCGCGTTCCCGCGGAGTATTTGCTGGCATCTCCTTACAAGGCGCGACGCTGCGCGAGGATGAAGAGCCGAACAAGAATCTTTACGGGAAAAGCACGAAAAACGAGGCCATTCTTACAGTCAAAGTGCCTCCACCAGCTGACGCGAAGGAGTTCCTTGCGACCTTGACGAAGTACTCTCCCTCGCATAAATCCTAATCCGCCTCATGTGCGGATGCTTGTGTTTTACCTGCGAGTTCCATCGTGGCACCCCTCAGGCCTAACATAGGCAGGACACTCTACCATTCAACCCGTGAGTAGTGAGTCTCGCTACTTTTGAGCTACACTCAACGGCCTTCGGGGCCCGCCCAAAAGCTGAAGGAACATGAGCGCGCTGTGGAACGTACCAGGACTTAGTGCCTTTCCCCCAACAAACCGAGCGGCAACTTCGATTGTGGCCGGGTGTTGCCGCAGTTACACTGCAGTGGCTGATCCGGTTTGGCTTGCCGCTTATCGTGCCGGAGGCCACCGGTCTCGGAATCATCGGCGGAGTCTTGGGAGGATTGATTGTCCTGGTATGGTGGTTGTTTTTCAGCCGACTACCACGGCCAGAGCGTTGGGGTGCGATCGCGCTGATAATCGTAGCGCTGCTCGCAGCCCCGCGAATTCTTCACGAATCTATCGCCAAGGGAATGATGGGGATGATGTTCGGCATCTCGGTCATCCCTGGCCTGAGCCTGGCATTGGTCGTTTGGGCGACGCTGAGCGACCGTTTTTCTAACGTGACACGACGTGCTGCGCTCGCTGCAGCGATATTGATTCCCTGCGGGGTTTGGGCGTTCTTGCGCACTGATGGCGTAACCGGTGAGGGTGGTTTGCAACTCGCCTGGCGCTGGTCAAAGACTTCGGAGCAAAAGCTGCTAGGCCGCACCCCAACGGAGTCCGAACCACCTCCGGCATTCCCCGCCACAACGAATATTCCCGAGCAACAGCCACCGCCCCCGGTACCTGCGGCTCCCCGTCCGGCAACGCCTCGAGCGACTCCGCCGCCGCCTCCTCCAGCCGCCAGGCCGACCCGCGCCGACTGGCCCGGCTTTCGCGGACCCCATCGCGATGGCGCGGTTACTGGCATTCGCATCAAAACGGATTGGACATCGTCGCCACCGGTCGAACTGTGGCGTCGGCCCGTCGGGCCAGGTTGGTCGTCGTTCGCTGTCGGCGCAGGACTGCTCTACACGCAAGAGCAGCGGGGCGAGTTCGAGGTCGTTGCCTGCTACAACACAATTACAGGCAAGCCGGTGTGGGCTCACCGCGATACTGCTCGCTTCTGGGAATCGAATGCTGGTGCCGGTCCTCGCGCAACACCGACTCTCGCCCAAGGACGTGTTTACGCTTTTGGCGCGACAGGTATCTTAAACGTTCTCGATGCCGCCAACGGTACGGTACTGTGGAGGCGTAACGCCGCATCCGATACGGGCACCAAGATTCCAGGTTGGGGCTTCTCTAGCTCGCCACTTGTGTTCGAGAACCTGGTGATTGTGGCGGTCGCCGGTCAGCTTGCCGCGTATGATCGGGTTACCGGTGATCCGCGATGGCGCGGTCCCGAGGATGGCGGCAGCTATAGTTCCCCGCACTTGTTAACCATTGACGGAGTTCCTCAGGTCCTACTGTTGAACAACGGCGGTGTCACCAGTGTTGCACCGGCCGACGGCACTGTTCTTTGGAAGCACTCCTGGCCGGGATCCACGAGTCTGCAGCCGGCCGAGACGGCGGATGGCGGCATCTTGATCACCACTGGCAGTGCCTCTGGGGGCGCCGGGACGCGGCGTCTGGCGATCGCGCACAAGCCGGACGCATGGAATGTTCAGGAGGTGTGGACATCGAATGGGCTGAAGCCTTACTTCAATGACTTTGTTGTCCATGGCGGTCATGCCTTTGGGTTCGACGGCAGCATTCTCGCGTGCATCGACCTCAACGACGGCAAACGCAAATGGAAAGGTGGACGCTACGGTCATGGCCAGTTACTCCTGCTGGCCGATCAGGACGTGCTGCTGGTGTTATCGGAGGAAGGCGAACTCGTCCTCGTCGCGGCGACCCCAGGCCAGTTCACTGAGGTCGCTCGGTTTCCAGCATTAGAGGGCAAAACCTGGAATCATCCGGTGTTGACCGGCAATACCCTGCTGATTCGCAACGGACAGGAGATGGTCGCGTTCCGGTTGGCTCCTGCGGGCGGCTGACAACCGTCCGCAAAGCAGGTGGACAAGGTTACTATGCTTCGCCCACACGCTGCCGGCGCGCAACGACATTCCAAGCGTCTGCTGCCGTCCCCTTAATTACATAAGTTTTGAGGCGGAGTGTGGCCCGTCCGTTTTTGACGGCAATGGCCCGCGGATCTGTATGGTGGCAAGTCCGCGCCGGATTTGTGAATACGGAATCACAATGAACCGAGTGTGTCGCCACCGTCCATCCACTTGGTTGTGACTCCGTCGCCAGAAAGGCAGCGTCGGCGGCTCGAGATCTGAAGTGCCTGGTGACTCCATCCACTCTCTCTGCGCGGTGCTCTGCGTGCGTAGCATCCTTTGCAACTCGCGCGATATACCGGCAGGGTAGCCATTCCTCGGCGTTCTTCTGCAATCGATCGGCGGTTTCAGAAGCAATCAGGTCCAACCCACCTGGCTCGTGCACGTATGTCCGTTCGAGAAACACATCGGTGAATGGACGATATAGCTTAACGCAAGTAGGAGCCTCCAATTCTGCGATCTTGAGCACGGAACTGCTGATCACCTCGTACGTGAGCGCAACGCCATCAGCTTCGAGACTCGCCTTGGACTTCAACGTGAAGCCGGATGCCGTCTTCATTGTGTATGACAGTGCGTTGCCTTCGTTGAACCATCTCACCTCGCCCTGAAGAGATCGGTCCGACGTATACATCTTGTAAAACCACACCTGGTCGCCTCCGGTCACGTCCTTGCGCCAGGCGTGCTCGGGCATTTCGATGACAACCGATGGATACTTCGTTTCTGGAAGGAACAAGCCAACCGTTGGTCGCTGAGGATCAGCGTGTCTCGCGATGCGCAGACCCGATTTGTTGGCAACCGCAAAATCATCTCCCGTTAGCTGCCCGTGCAGCGGCATGCCTGATGCAACTGCGAGTAAGTGCCTGCGCGACACGTTCATTTCATCAATGTATCAGGCTAAAGCACATCGAAACGGCTTGGCTGGAAATGAAATAATGATGCGCTGGGAGGGACGACGATGAGCGCACGTTCTCTGCTGCGCGTCACTCTGGTGTGTCTGACATCGTGCCGCACGCCCCCGCACCAGTCAGTGCCTGTCAGGCTTGCAGTCACGCGCGGCTCGCTGCTGTCTCTGCCTGTATATTTGGCAGAATCACTTGGCTTTTTTCAGCAGGAAGGCCTTTCCGTCACGTTGCAGGAAACCGTGAGTGCGCCAAAGTCCCTGCAGTCCCTTCTTGGCGGTAGCACCGATGTGGTGGGCGGTGGCTATCTTCAAGTTATGCGCATGGCCGCGGAAGGCCGGGCCTTGCAGGCATTCCGGGTCATGCAGCGATATCCCGGATTCGCTGTGATTGTTTCTCCACGCGCTTCCCGGCGTATCGATCGGATCGAAGATCTGAAAGGCGCCAACGTCGGTACCTCGCCGGGATCGGATTATCAGGCGTTGTTGAGCTATCTCCTGGTCCAACCCGGGTTGAGTCCGGAAATGGCCGAAGCGGCAAGACGAGTTCTGTCGGCCACGATTGAGGGATGCTTGCTTTCGCGTCTGGACCTAAAAAGACGTTGGCAGTCGATCCTGCTCAATTTACGGCTACTCCTGCCACGGTCGTGCGATGCATGCGCCGACGTAGCGGAAGCTCATAATTCCGCACAGCGCGATGCTGGGACAGGCAGTTGTCCCATATCACCAGATCTCCAGCCCGCCAATTGTGTTGGTAGAGTGCCTCAGGCCGAGTGATGTGCTGGCACAGTTCCTTAAGAACTGCTGCGCTCTCCTCTTCCGGCATTCCTTCGATAACGGCCGTGAACCCTTCGTTAACGAACAGCACTTTGCGTCCGGTAATCGGATGAGGCCGGATGACAGGATGCTGAACATCGGGCACGCTCTTCAACTGTTCTTCGCTGAGCGCGGCACGGCCGCCGGCGGCCTCCTGCTTTCTGTAGCGGTCGCCGTAGCGATGAATTGCTGTCAGACCCTTCAGTCGAGTTCTCATTGGTTCGGGCAGTGTGTCGTACGCCCACGCCGCGCTGGCGAACATGGTTTCACCTAACACCACACCGTTGCGGGTGGGAACCTCGAGTGCGTACAACAGCGAACATCTGCTCGGGTTGGCGACATAGGAAAGGTCGCTGTGCCAGTATTGACCCGCATCAGCCAAACCAATTTGGCCCCCGTTCTCGACAATGTTGGATACGATCAAAATCTCTGGGTATCCGGGCTTCAGGTACTGGCTCGCTACATGGATCTCGAGTTTGCCGAAACGGCGGCTGAAGGCGATCTGCTCTTCTTCTGTGAGTCGCTGGTCCCGCAACACGATGACACCCCGATCGTGGAGCACATCTTCGATGGCGCAAAACGTGGCATCGTCGAGCGTCTTGGAGAGGTCGAGTCCAGTGATTTCGGCGCCCAGCGGCGCCGCGCTATTGGCGACATGCATAGACGCAATCTTAGTCTTTTGCATTTTCCAATGCACCAACAAGCTGCGAGCGTATCGCTGGAACTACCTATCGGGAAAGAGCGCTGTTGAGACTGCGTTCAACCAGATCGCGACAGCTTTCGCGCCGGGATCAGGATGACCGAGCACCCGGGCTCCCAGGTAACTTGATCGACCTAGCTTGGGCTCCATCATTGCTGTCTCTTCGGCTCCACGTTGCGCCTCTTTGACGGCGGCGCGAAATCCCTCACCCGAAAGACTTGTGCCGGCATTCCCGAGAGCTTTTACGAATGGGGCAAGGGCATCCAGCATCGTGCGATCGCCCTCTCGGGCGCCGCCCAGCTCACTGAGGGCGGCAAGCCCTTCTTCGAAGGATTGAATGTATCTCTTCGACTCTGGGAGTGCGGAAGTTTCCGAAACGCCACTGCTCTCTAAGGCACTCCCGGCACGCAAAAAAAGGACTCCGTAGAGTGGACCCGATGATCCGCCCAATTCGCGTCGAAGCGCATGCCCGATCATCTTCAGAGTGGCGGAGAGGTCTTCGAGAGGATAGGAGCCTATTGCATCCCTCACTGCGCCGGCGGCCCGCTTCATGTTGACGCCCAAGTCCCCGTCGCCCGTAAGACGGTCCATTTCGGTGAGCTCAGGCTCCGCTGCAATCAAGGCTGCACACGCAGCTTCAATCGCTCGCCTCGTCTTGACCCCGCGCTCGGTCCGTGGAGCGCCGCCGGCAGGGATGTCACTTTCGGGCGCACCCACAGCCAATTGCCGGTCGACGTTCCCGGGCCTCCGCTTCGCTAAGTTCGGCCATGCGGGAACTTCGGTTGGCGCGTCAAGCCAACGAAGCATATCCTCATCGATTCCGAGCATGGAAATGGAGATCCCGGCCATATCCAGCGACGATAGAAACGTCCCCGCATACAACCGTTCTATTGTGAATGCCTGTTTCCGCAGCAGCGTCACCGCCTGACGAGCCACGATGGCGAGTTCCATAGGCGTGGTCGCGCCGAGATTGTTGACCATCACCGCAACGCGTTTCTCAGGGCCGAACCTGCCCTGTTGCAGAATTCCACTTAGCAGCAGTTCAACCAGTTCATCCGCTGGCCTAAGCTGCGTGCGTGTTAAGCCAGGTTCGCCGTGGATTCCCAGCCCGAGTTCCATCTCGTTGTCGCCCAATTCAAAGCTGGGCCTGCCGACCGAAGGCGAGGTGCCGGCAGACAGCGAAACTCCCATCGTTGCCAGGGATGCGATGGCGGCTTTGCCGATTGTCTTGACATCCATCAGGCTTTTGCCTTCGGCTGCCGCCGCGCCCACGATCTTGTGGATGAGAACAGTGCCGGCAAGCCCTCGTGCGCCAGTCAACCGCTCTGTTTTTGCCAGCGCGACATCATCATTGACAAAAATCATCTCGACTGGAATACCTTCTGATCGCGCCGTCTCGGCGGCCACGCCAAAATTCAAACGGTCGCCCGTGTAGTTCTTTACGATCAACAGCGCGCCGGGAGGTCCAGCGACCGCCTTGATCGCGGCGTAGACAGAGTCGCTGTCCGGAGACGTGAAGACTTCCCCCGCCACTGCCGCGCTGAGCATTCCGGCGCCAACATACCCGGCGTGCGCCGGTTCGTGTCCGCTACCGCCACCCGAGATGAGCGCCACCTGACGGTTGCGAACCGCTTCTCCATCAGCGCGCACCACGACCTTGTGTCCGGACAGTCGGATAAGATCTGGATTCAGAACCACCAATCCTTCCAACATTTCCTCCACAACATCCGCCGGACGATTGATGAACTTCTTCATGTTTCGTTCTCCTATGATCCCCGAGGCTTCGCCTCGCGAGTTCATACGTCGGTTCAGCGTACAACGGATCGCGTAACGGTTTTCGATTCAGGTTGGCCTACGGTGTCGGCTGTTGCTGGTTGCTGATGCTGACGGGTTTCGCGATGGGTGTAATGAACATGATCTGGATGGGCCTGCTCACGGCTCTGATCTGTATTGAGAAACTGGCCCCGATTGGCGAACCGAGTCGCGGGAGTTGAGCGGCCACTGCAAAGATGATGCGAGATCTTCGAGAGTGCTTAAGCGTCTACAAAGTAGCCCGGCTGGAGCGCAACTCCAGGGGGACGAATCGTTTCGAGCGGAGGAACATACGCGCGCTTCCACTTGGATTTTCATCCTTTCCGGAATTGGCTGGGCTGCCGGCTCGTCAAGCGACGAAATCATACGCCGATCGGTAGCGGCCGGCGAGCGAAACTGGAAAGCGGCGCCGGGTTGGTCCTATAAAGAGCGGGACGCTGATCCAAAGGCAGGCGAGAACTCCTCGAAAACCTACCGAGTCCTCATGATCGAGGGCTCCCAGTACAACAAACTCGTCGCTAAAAACGACCAGCCCCTCTCACCCGACGAACAAGCCGCCGAAGAAAAACAACTCCAACAAGAGATTCGCAAGCGCAAAAGCGAGAGCCGAAACGAACGCTCAAAGCGCATCAACAAATATCAAAAGGAGCGGAACCAGGATCACGCAATGATGCTTGAGATGGTCAGCGCCTTCGACTTCAAGCCGGTGGGTGAAGAGAATGTGCGCGGTCGGCCTGCGTATGTGTTCGAGGCAGCACCGAAAACAGGCTATGTACCCAAGAATCGTGATGCCAAGGTTCTCACCGGCATGAAGGGCAAGCTCTGGGTCGATAAACGCACGTTTCAGTGGGCCAAAGTACAGGCAGAAGTGATCACGCCTGTCTCGTTTTACGGATTCCTGGCCAAGGTGAAACCCGGCACCAGTTTCCTCCTCGAACAAGCGCCGGTTGCGGGCGGGCTCTGGTTCCCCGTACGATTTCACCAGCAAGTAAATGCCAAGGCTCTCGGCATCATCAACGAAAGCAGTGTCGATGAGGAAACGTATAGTGATTACCGACCGCTCTCGCAGGTCCTCCTGGCGCACTTAAGTCAAAGGCAGCCGTAATACTGGCGCGTCAACTACGATGTTCTATTCGCGGCGCGCCTCTAGCTGTACGTGAGGACGAAATTCTTCGGGAACCTCGAACAGCGTTCCGCGTCCCAGCAGCCAATCCGGATCGAGCCGTCTTTTGGCGTCGATCATTGCGTCGATCTGCTTCTGGGTGTATTGATACTTGAGGTAGTCTCGCTTGCGTTTGCCAAGTCCGTGCTCGGCCGCAACCGTCCCACCCATCTCCACCGCTTTCTGCGCGAATTCGTCCAAAAGCCAGTGACCTTGCTCAAATTCGGCCTGGTTCGACGGAAGCAGGTTGATGTGATAATGCCCATCACCGACGTGCCCATAGACGACATGGCGGCCGGTGTAGGTTTGGCTCAGCCGCTTACGGCAGTAGCTCAGCAATTCACGGTGTTTGTTGATTGGTACCGCAAAGTCGGAGATCAGGCTCATCAACTTGTGCCGCTGCACGGTAGCGAGGACGGTCTCTGGCAGCGCATGTCGGAACTCCCGGAAGCGTTCGCGATCGGCATCTGTCGAACCGAACCATGAAACTTCCTCCAGGGCGTGCTGCCGTTTCATGCGGTCCGTCCAAGCATCGAGTTCCGTCTCTTCGAAGGCCGCCTGCTCGACAATCAGCGCGCCGCGAGCCTCTGCTGGGATCTCAGGATACTTCTTGCGGATTAGATCGAGCGCATCCCCGTCGATGTATTCGAGCATCCGGAGACCAGACACCGAACGCCAGGCGTCGAGTGCATCCAGTGCGCCGTCTTCGCGGTCGAAGAACACCACACCGGCAAGAACCGATTTCGCGGAGGGTAGAAGTTTCAGCGAGGCTTCGACCACAATGCCTAGCGTGCCCTCTGAGCCCGTAAAGAGATCAATCCAGTCCATTCCCGGCGCCAGGGGATAGCCGGCCGAATGCTTGCATGCTTTTGGTTGAGGAATCTCTGGGACATCAAAATCGATCCGATCGCGGCGCCGTACGTCGAGTACGCTTCCATCCATCAGCACCACCCGGAGCCGCTCGATCCAGCGTCGCGTCGCGCCGTATTGGAAGCTCCGCGACCCGGAAGCATTGCAGGCAATCGTTCCACCGACAGCAGCGAGGGTTTCCGTGGGATCAGGCGGATAGAGCTGCCCGCTCTGGCGCGCTGCCGCGTGCAAATCCATCAGGTGAACACCGGCCCCACAAATCGCCAGGCCCGGTTGAATCTCGAGCTTGGTGAACTTCTCCATCGAGACTAGCCACCCGCCTTCAGGGCAGCGCCCGCCGGTGATACCGCTTCCGGCGCCCGCAATTGTCAGCGGAGTCTTTGACCCTCTCGCTCGGTCCACAATCTCCAGAAGCTCAGATTCGCTCGCGGGAACGAGAACCTCGTCGGCGAAGCCACGAAAACCAGAAGCGTCCTCCAGATAGGCCCAGGACATAGGATTCAGCTACATTCTAAGCTTTCATTGTGCTAACGAGCCAATTCGCAAGATCATCCAAGGTGCGTTGCTGATGTACAATCGCCGTTTCATGCGTATCCTGATCCGCTTGGCAGCAACCACTCTCCTCGTTGGCCCGCTGTTTCCGCAGGGCGGCGGTGGTGTTCAGTTCCGTGACTACAAAGCCCCCACAGCCAATTCCCGGCCCCGCGTCTCCTGCGCGAAACTCGTCGGCCTTACCGGATACGAATTCTCCGTCTACTCGGCCGTTATCGTCCCCGCTTCCGAGAGCGCTCCAGAACACTGCCGCGTTGACCTCCTCGTTCAGCCCGACATCAACATTGAAGTCAACCTGCCTACGCTCTGGAACGGACGCCTTTACATGTTTGGCAACGGAGGGTTCGCCGGTGAGTCCTTCGAGGCTCCCGGCCGAGTTGCCAACCGCGCTCGTGGCCTCAAGGCCGGCTTCGTCACAGCCGCCACGGACACTGGTCACTCCGCTCAACGCGAACCCGGCGGTAGCTTTGCGCTCAATCGCCAGAAGTTCATTGACTTCGGATTTCGCTCTCTGCACGTTACCGCCGAAACCGCCAGGCGGCTGATTGCTGCCTACTACTCCGACCCGCTAACGAAAACCTATTTTGACGGCTGTTCCACCGGTGGCCGGCAGGCCCTGATGCTCGCCCAGCGCTTCCCCGCCGATTTCGACGGCATTATCGCCGGAGCACCCGGACTCAACTATACGGGCGGCCAGATCGCCCGTGTGTACTGGAAGCAGGGCCTTGCCGCAAACCCTCTTTCTGCCGCCAAACTGAGCCTCCTCGCCACTCGCGTCTACGAGCAATGTGACGCAAAAGACGGCTTGCAGGATGGCCTTATCGACAACCCGGTGCGTTGCGATTTTCGCGCCGACCGCGATCTTCCACGGTGTGAAGGTGCCGACCGCACCGATTGCTTCACCTCGAATGAAATTGCGGCGCTGGAGCGCCTTTACGGCGACGTTACTCGTCAAGGGAAACGTTACTTTCCCGGTTGGCCCGTCGGTTCCGAAGTCGTAGGTCCCAGCGGCCAGAGCGCCTGGCTCGGTCAGCACATCGATACTCCCACAGGACAGAGCGCCTGGAATGGCTACGCCGCTGGATTTATTCGGTTCATCCTTGCGCCGGGCACTCCTCTCGCCGGTTTCGGGGACTCCGAGGCGATGCAGAAGTTCGAGGTCAACAAAGACTACGAGAACTTCGCATTTGCGCACCAGGTTCTGGATGCCACCGATCCTGATCTCACCGCCTTCCACCAACGAGGTGGCAAGCTGCTCATGTACTTCGGATGGGCCGACCCGCAACTCAATGCCCGCATGGGCCTCGAATACTACCAGGACGTGGTCGCAAAGATGGCGCCGTCAACTCCCGAATTCGCACGCCTATTCATGGTGCCGGGCATGTTCCACTGCGGTGGCGGCGTCGGAACGAGCACGTTCGACAGTATCACGCCGCTCATTCACTGGGTGGAAGAAGGCAAGGCGCCGGCGTCCATCCGGGCCACACGCATCGACAAGGGTCAGACGACCCGCACGCGCCCGCTGTGCCCTTGGCCGGAAGTGGCCCGGTACAAAGGCTCGGGCAGCATCGACGACGCGACAAACTTCGTTTGCCAGCGTGCTGAGTAGACGTCTGTGCGCCGAGGGGGCTCCACGGCGCATACCGCATCGAATCGTCGCGCGGGCTGCTACGATCGTCTGACATGCTGCCCTACAACATGCCGCGTCGCTCTTTTCTGCTCGCGGCCTCAGCCACCTCCGCATTCAGCGCTGGCCTACAGCTTGCCACCTTCAGCGTCGATATTAAGCCACCCCTGGGATCACCCATTTATACCGGTATCGCTCGGTCGATCGTAGATCCTTTGGAAGCACGGGGGATTATTCTTTCCGGCAGCGGTAGACCCCTCGTCATCGTCGCGCTCGACTGGTGCGAAGTGCGTAATAACTCATACGATCTCTGGCGATCGGAGCTCGCGGCTGCTGCCGGCACGACACCGGAGCGCGTTCTTCTCAGTTGCGTCCACCAGCATGACGCGCCCTACACGGACATCGAAGCACAGCAGTTGCTCGATGAGGTGAACTCGCCGCATAAACTCTGCGATCCCGTGTTCGAACGGGCATGTATCACCAAAACGGCCCAAGCGATTCGCCGCGCCCAGGCCCAAGCCATCACGCACCTGGGCACGGGACATGCAACGGTTCAAAAGGTGGCATCCAACCGCCGCGTCATAGGGCCCGATGGCAAGATTTCCTTCGGACGCACCAGTGCAACGCGTGACGCAGCGACGCGCGATCAACCGGAAGGACTCATAGATCCCACGCTCAGGACCATAAGCTTCTGGAATGGTGCGAAGCCGGTCGCGGCGATGCATGCGTACTCGACTCATCCGATGACCTACTACGGTAAGGGCGATGTGTCGGCCGACTTTCCAGGGATCGCGAGGCGCAAGCTGCAGGCGGAAAATCCCGACGTTTTTCACATCTATTGTTCCGGAGCAAGCGGCGATACGATGGCCGGCCGCTACAACGATGGCAATCCGGCCAATCGTCAAATTCTGGCTGGACGCATGTACGAGGCAATGGTCGCTGCGTGGAAAGCGACCCAACGTGCCCCGCTGAACCGGATCGGCTTCTTCAATGCGAAAGCAACGTTTCAGCCACGTAAAGACCAGGCGTATTCTTCGGCGGAAATGAATCGCGTGCTTGCTTCGGGAACAACGCCACGCCGCGAAAGGCTGGATGCAGCGCTCGGGCTGAGTTGGCTACGCCGGGTGGCTCGCCACCGGCCGATCGATGTACCCGCCATCGACTTTGGGTCTGCCGCCCTTGTTGTCGTTCCAGCTGAGGCATTTGTGCAATATCAACTCTGGGCGCAACAGGCGGCTCCGAAGAAAGAGGTCATAACTCTGGGTTACGGCGAATGCGCCCCCGGCTACATTCCTACGAACGCGGCCGTCGGCGAAGGGTACGCGGACCATTACAGTTGGGTCGATTTTGGCACGTGTGAAGCCACGCTTCGAAAAGCCATCACCGATGCGCTCAATCCGCCGCTCCGGTAACAGGAATGAACCGGAGGAGAACCTACATGCTGCGCCGATACTGGCCCCCTGCTTCGAAAAGCGCAGCGGTGATCTGCCCTAAGGAACAACAGCGAACTGCATCCATCAGAACTTCAAAAATGTTCCCGACGCTCATTGCCGTATCTCTCAATCGCTGAAGCATAGCTGGTGCTTCCGCCGAGTGAAGCCCTTGGAAATCACACAGCCGCCGAATTTGTTCCATCCTCTCTTCAAGAGAGGAACGCGAGACTTCACCTGCGAACTCGTCCGGCTTGGCGGACTCGGCAGCTTGAAAGGTATTCACTCCGATGAGTGGGTATTCGCCACTGTGCTTCAGATGCTCATAGTGAAGCGAATCCTCTTGGATCCGGCCGCGCTGATATCCGGTTTCCATTGCGCCAAGAACACCGCCGCGATCCGAAATCCTTTCGAACTCTTGAAGCACGGCTTCTTCCACGAGGTCGGTTAACTGGTCAATGAAGAAGCTCCCCTGGTTTGGGTTTTCATTCTTGGCCACGCCCCACTCTCTGTTGATAATCAGTTGGATGGCAAGCGCCCTTCGTACCGACTCGTCGGTCGGCGTCGTAATGGCCTCGTCGGAAGCGTTCGTATGGAGTGAGTTGCAGTTGTCGTAAATGGCTATCAAGGCCTGCAGCGTGGTGCGGATATCGTTGAAGTCCATCTCCTGCGCATGCAGGCTACGGCCGCTGGTTTGAATGTGATACTTCAGAAGTTGCGATCTTGCGTTGGCCCCATACCTGTCACGCATTGCGATAGCCCAGACGCGCCGCGCGACCCGGCCGAGCACGCTGTACTCGGGGTCCATTCCATTGCTGAAGAAGAAGGAAAAGTTGGGAGCGAAGTCATCGATGTGCATTCCCCGCGCAAGGTAACCTTCAACTAGTGTGAAGCCGTTCGCTAGCGTGAACGCCAGCTGATTGATCGGATTTGCCCCCGCTTCCGCCATGTGATAACCAGATACGGAAACAGAATAGAAATTCTTAACCCGATTCTGGATGAAATAACTCTGAATATCGCTCATGCACCGCAGCGAGAAGCCGGTCGAAAAAATGCAGGTATTCTGTCCCTGATCCTCCTTCAGGATGTCGGCTTGGACAGTTCCCCGGACGGTCGATAGGACGCGCGCCTCGATTTCGCGGGATTCGTTCGCAACCGGCTCACGGCCGTGCTCGGCAACGAAGCGTTGCTTCTGCTGGTCAATTGCCACATTCAGGAACATCGCGAGGATGGCAGGAGCGGGGCCATTTATGGTCATCGAAACGGAAGTGGATGGATCGCAGAGATCAAACTCGGAGTACAGATCCCGCATGTCGTCAAGTGTGGCAACCGAGACACCGCTGTTTCCGATCTTGCCGAATATATCGGGGCGCTCGTGCGGATCTTCCCCGTAGAGTGTGACCGCGTCGAATGCTGTGGAGAGTCGGACTGCGGGTTGCCCTTTGGATAAGTAGTGAAAGCGGGCGTTAGTGCGTTGCGGCGCGCCTTCGCCTGCGAACATTCGGGTCGGTTCTTCCGTTTCACGCTTCAGGGGGAATACGCCTGCCGTATAAGGAAAGTGGCCGGGCAGATTTTCAAGCATCAGCCATTCGAGCAGATCACCTTCGTCATGCAAGCGGGGGAGTGCGACTCGAGGAATGCCGGTGCCGGAGAGAGAGGTGCGATACAGGGGAGCGCGGATTAGCCGGTCTCGCACTTCGTAGGCATACTCGGCACCGCTGTACGCGTGACGCAACTCGGGCCAGCCGCGCAGAAGCCGCACGCAATCGGGGTCCATCCGCGAGCGCCGCTTTGCAATTTCGGTTTCGAGCGAAGCCACAGCGCTTGGCGGGACATTGCCCTCTTCTGACAAGAGCCGAACTGATTCGGACAGGTGTTGCTGTTCGCGAGCAAGTTGTGCCTGGTCGCGTGCGCGCCGTTTGTAGGCGCGGACCGTTTGTGCCACCTCAGCGAGATATCGTTCACGCGATGCTGGAACGAATTGATCCCCACTGCTCGGGATCTTGTCGGGCGGTTTCGGCAGTCGGCTCTCACTTAGGACTAAACCCTTTGCCGCAAGTTTTTCCCGCAGGTGGTGATATAGCGCTGTCACGCCGTCGTCGCTAAAGCGCGAAGCGACGGTTCCGTACACCGGCATCTCCTCCAGCCGATCAGCAAAAGCATTTCTGTTTCGCTGCACCTGTTTGCGGACATCCCGTAGGGCGTCTGCCGAGCCCCGGCGATCAAACTTGTTGATTGCCACGGCGTCGGCAAAGTCCAGCATGTCGATCTTTTCGAGTTGTGTGGGGGCGCCGAATTCAGCCGTCATCACGTAAAGAGAAACATCCGCGAATTGGGCGATGGATGAGTCGTGCTGCCCGATGCCAACAGTTTCGATGACGATCAGATCGAAGCCTGCAACCCTGCACGCAGCCACCATGCCCGGTATGGAGCGCGGCAGTTCGCCGCTTGATTCGTGCATCGCGACCGACCGCATGTACACGACTGAAGAGCCGTGTGCGCCAGCGAAAATCGCGTTCATTCGAATCCGGTCTCCGAGCAGCGCGCCGCCAGACTTTCGCCGTCCGGGATCCACGGCCAGGATTGCAATCCTTATCTCATCCTGTTGATCGAATCGAAGCCTGCGAACGATTTCGTCGGTGATGCTGGATTTACCGGCCCCACCGGTTCCAGTTATTCCAAGTACGGGTACGTGAGGCAACCCTTGATTAGCGAAAAGTGACGTATCGAACTGCCCGCGCTCGATAAGCGTAATCGTCCGAGCCAGCGCCCGGCGGTCCCCGGCAAGAATGCCGGGGAGAAGAGCAGGGACTGTCGCATCGAGAGGATGATCGGCCCGATGCAACATATCCTGGGCCATGCCATCCAGCCCAAGCCTCTGGCCATCCCGTGGCGAATATACCCTACTGATGCCGTATTCCTCGAGCAGCGTGATCTCTTGCGGCAGGATGACTCCGCCCCCGCCCGCGAAGACACGGATGTCGGAGGCGTCTCTTTCACGCAGCCGGTCCATCATGTACTTGAAAAACTCGATGTGTCCTCCCTGATAGGAGGAGACCGCAATGGCGTGTGCGTCTTCATCCAGGGCTGCGGTTACGATCTCGTCAACGCTGCGATTGTGGCCGAGATGGATTACTTCGCAACCGTGCTGCATCAGCAACCGGCGGACGATATTGATGCTCGCGTCATGTCCGTCGAACAGACTGGCAGCCGTTACGAAGCGCAGTTTTCGAGTTTCAGTCGTGGATGCAACCACGGACGATTCCGCCTCTTGCGTTCTCAGCATCTATCTAATAGTTCAGCACTGCGCGCGATAGAACAGGAATTCGCTTGTCGAGTTCTTATATAACATTGGGTGATGTCGGCCCAGCCGCGAGACACTCCAACCACCAGCGCCATCCCTGCGAGCAACGCGGCTGAATTTCTTCGCGCTCGTGACTTCCTTCTGGCCAACCGTTCCAATTACGCAAAAGCATACCAGGAGTTTCGATGGCCAGCACTGGAACGCTTCAATTGGGCATTCGACTACTTCGATGTCATGGCGGCTAACAATAGCGAGCCCGCACTGATCATTGACACCGAAGATCGATCTCACCAGAGCTTTAGCTTCGCCAGTATGAGCGAGCGATCGAATCAGGTGGCAAACTTTTTCCGAAGGCTGGGAGTTCGTCGAGGCGAACGAATCCTGGTCATGTTGGGAAACGAGGTTTCGTTGTGGGAGTCACTGCTGGCCGCTTGCAAACTTGGAGCCGTCATCATGCCGACAAGTTCTGCGATCAGTGCCGATGATCTCAGTGACCGGCTGGAGCGTGGGCAGGCCCGCTATGTGATCGCGGGTGTGAATTGTAAAGAAAAGTTCCGCTCGTGCGCAGGGATGTATACGCGAATTCTCGTGGGCGGCGTCGCAGAAGGCTGGGTCGAGTATGAACAAGCATACGCCGAGGCTAAACAATTGACACCGGAAGATCCGCCCAAGGGCACGGATCCCTTTTTGTTGTATTTCACATCGGGCACGACAGCGAAACCGAAATTGGTCCTGCATTCTCAACACAGCTACCCGGTTGGCCACCTCTCGACGATGTATTGGATCGGCATCAAACCAGGAGACCTGCACTGGAACATTAGTTCTCCAGGCTGGGCAAAGCACGCTTGGAGTTCCTTCTTTGCTCCATGGAACGCCGGGGCATGCATTCTTACGACCAACGATACGCGGTTCAGCCCTTCTAAGACGCTCGAAAGATTAGTGCGTTTCGGTGTCACCACGCTCTGTGCCCCGCCTACCGCCTGGAGAATGCTTGTCAAGGAGGATTTACGCAACTATGCGGTGAAATTACGCGAGCTGGCCAGCGCTGGCGAACCACTAAACCCGGAGGTCATAAGGAAGGTAGAGGACAGTTGGGGTCTGACCATTCGGGACGGCTATGGACAGACAGAGACCACTGCGGTCGTTGCGAATACGCCTGGCGAGAAAGTGAAGGCGGGCTCTATGGGCCGGCCTCTACCCGGTTATCGAATTGACGTTCTCGACATTCACGGCCAACAAACGCGCGAAGGCCAGTTGTGTATCGATTGCCGGAATGCATTGGGTTTGATGACCGGGTATGACGGGATCACTCACACGACGGACGCACGCTGTCAGGCGACGGGGGATGTCGTGAGCATCGACGAAGATGGCTACCTGTTCTTCATCGGGCGCTTAGACGACATTTTCAAGTCGTCCGATTATAGAATCAGCCCCTTCGAACTCGAAAGCGTTGCCATCGAGCATCCTGCGATATTGGAAGCAGCGATCGTCCCAAGTCCAGATTCGGTGCGTCATGTGGTCCCCAAAGCATTCATCGCGCTCGCGCCTGGCTACACCCCGAACGCGGATACCGCGCGAGAAATCTTTACCTATCTGCGCAGCAAATTGGCCGTTTATAAGCGTATCCGCAGGCTGGAGTTCATTGATTTGCCAAAGACGGCCTCCGGAAAGATTCGGCGCGCTGAGCTTCGGCACGCCGAGCAGAATCGGTCGCTTGAAACGGCGAGGCGGCCCTTAGAATTTCTCGATCAAGATTTCTAATTCCGAGCTCCGTCGTAAGCGCGGCTCAGGCACCAGAATCGAGACGGGGGAAGAAGCGTCCCACACGGGTCATGTAGGTGCGGTACTGATCTCCGAAGCGGGCGATCAGGTAGGCCTCCTCGATGCGTGCGCGCCTTGCGAGGATGCCGAACATGACAGCAGAGGCAATTGGCAATAGCCAGGTGCCAAGAGCGAGTCCGAGACTCAGGCCAACCATGAGGATCCCCAGGTACATCGGGTTCCGCACATAACGGTAGGGACCGCGATCCACGAAATGGGCGTTCCGGCGAGTCATTACAGTGTCGGTAAGATTAGCACCGAGGGAGATAAACATCCATATCAGCCATGCGGCGCTGAGTGCGAACCCACCGACGCCAATCCAGCGCACCCCGTCAGGAAGTGGAAATGCAGCCCAGGCGAAACGCTGAGGGTTCCAAAGCCACGCCGCAGCTAATCCGAATGTCGCCAGCCCCCCGAGCCTCGTGCCGATCATGGTGGCCCAGCCCTCCTTGCTGCGGTCGAACCTGTCACCCGATCGCGCGGCACGAATGCGGTGATACATCCCGACGACCAGCAGAGTAATACTGAGCCCGATCAACGCCCAACGCACAGCAACTGGCATGGATAAACTATACGCCCGAAACTAGGCAGCAAAGCCGATCCGACAAACAGCATGACGAAAAATCCATTCAGGATCAAAATCTCTGTTAGTCCCTTACCCAAGTCTGCGACCAGCGCAATTGACGCGACCATCGCCTGAGCGCACCACACGCGCACTATCCCTGGTCCAGCCGCCTGGTAGCTCGTGATTGTTTTTGTAACGCCGGTGAAGGTCAATCCACATCAGAATGGGAAAGAGGAGAGTATTCAATCATGACCACACCGGCGCTTCAGCCTTACATAAACACGAGAGATGATGCGGCATTTCGGTTCTTAGGCATACCGACCATTATGAGGTCCACCGGGGAAACAACTCATGGAACATTCGGTTTGATCGAGCACTGGAACATGCCTCCGGGTTTTGCTTCGCCCTACCACGTCCACCATCTCGAGGATGAAGCGTTTTATGTTCTCGAAGGTGAGATCGAAATCGTTTGCGATGGCAAATGGATCAAAGCCGGACCGGGAGCATACGTATTTGGCCCGCGCGAAATTCGTCACGGCTTCAGGGCTGTCGGTACAACTCCGGCGAGGATGCTGATCCTATGCGCTCCCGCGGGATTCGAGCATTTCGTTCTGGAGTTGGGAGAGGACCTCAGCTCACCTCTGGCCCCGCCTGACATGACGAAGTTGGCCACGCTCGCCAAGAAATACAACATCGATATCCTTGGGCCGTTGCCGGAAGGTGGCGCTGTACCGGTCTAAAGCAACTTGCGAACAGAAGTGGGATTCAACGCACCTAAGCCCTCGGCCGTATCCACTACCAACCGGGGGTTGTATGCTGTTCGACTAATCAGCAGCCTCGTCGCTGATATTTGGTTCGACAAGTTGCGCGAGCAGTACGAGCGATTCCTGCCATCCCAGATAGCACGCCTCCGCAGGAATCACATCGGGCACACCCTCCTGGAGAATGTCGACTTCGGTTCCTACCGAGACCTTCTTAAGGCGAATGGTTACCTGCATTTCGCCCGGCAGGTTCGGATCGTCAAACGTGTCCGCATACCGTATGACTTGCTGTGGTACCAGTTCCACGTAGGTTCCACCGAAAGAGTGGCTTTGGCCTGTCGTGAAATTCGTGAACGACATCTTGTAGGTACCGCCAACGCGAGCGTCGGAGTGGTGAACCCTGCCGGTGAAGCCGTGCGGGGGCAGCCATTTCGCCTTGGCGTCAGGTTCGAGAAAAGCTCGATAGACTTTTTCCGGCGACGTGCGAAAGACACGATGAAGACGGATTGTGTTAGGCATTTCATTCTCCTTCGGAAATCTAGCGGAAGTGCTGTTTCTAGAGAGTTAGACTGCTGTTGCGGCGCGGAATCATCGGTTGCCCGGATTCTTCGAAGAACGCACTAACGTTCGTTGATCTGCGAAAATATTGATTTGGCGAACCCGCGCAGCACTTCATCCACGCTACCGACATTGTCGGGCAAGATCGACTACGGCAATGTCGCTGTCCAGTAGAGATAGCAGCATCCACTTTCCTATTTTTGCTCGCTGGAATGGCTGGTTTCAGAACCGACCGGCATTTGCGATGAGCGCCTTCGAACGTTTCCTTCTGATTCTGTGCTTTGCCGGCTTTATAAGCACGCTATACGGGCAGAACATCTTCACGATTGCGGGAGTTCCAGACGGTCATCGCAAGGCTGTTGATGGCCAACCAGCGCTGAATACCCCGCTCGACTTCGTCTACGGTTTGCTCTTCCATAACACGACTGGCCGGCTGTTGTTTCACGACGGAGCGTTGGTGGAGCGTCTCGAACCGGATAGTTCACTGCTTGCGCTTGTCGGCCGTGGCCAGCCCCAAGACGGCACAACTGCCGATGGCACACTCGCCAGCAATCTCCGGATCTCTGTCCTGCGTGGCATGGTGCAGGACGCCGCTGGCAATCTCTATTTGGCCGATGCCGGAGCGGGCCGTGTCTATCGCGTGGCTCGCGATGGGAGAGTGTCTACCTTCGCTGGCGGTGGAACCCGGCGTGGCTTCGATAGTGATGGCGGACCCGCAACGGCGGCGCAACTCCTGTCTCCCCGAGGCATCGTGTTCGATTCAAAGGGAGACTTGATGATTGCCGAAACTTCCTGCGGTTGTATCCGGCAGGTTTCCCCGGCAGGAATCATTTCGACCGCCTACACGGTGTCCGGCTCCCCCGGTCAGATACAGGTCGAAGGTCTGGGCATCGACGCCCAAGACAGTCTCTACGTGACCGAATGGCTGGGTCATACCGTATTGAAGATCACACCGAATGGTTCCGCGACCACGATTGCAGGCACGGGCGCGGCAGGATTTAGTGGCGATGGCGGTCCGGCGACAGCAGCGCAACTGTATGGGCCCAGCGCCATTGCGGTAGCCGGCGACGGCAGTATCTATATTGCCGACTCTGGCAACAACCGTATCCGCCGAGTGGCTCCGGATGGCACAATTGCGACGATTGCGGGCAGCGGCTCCAGCATCCGCAACATTCAGGAGCCCACATCCTTTTTAACCTGCGAATTCTCAGGTGATGGAGGGCTGGCCACCAGCGCGAAACTTTGCGACCCGGCGCAAGTCGCCTTCGACTCCACAGGCGACTTATACGTTGCCGATTTCGGGAACGCTCGCGTGCGAAGGATCTCGTCTCACGGCATCATTGACACGGTCGCAGGTAGCGGGCAACGCGTTCCGGTTGGGCTCACCGGTGCGGCTCTCGCCTACTCTCCCTTTGGCCCATTTTCCAGCGGCGATGGGGGCCCGGCGATCCACGCGACGTTCAACCGGTTAGGGGGCGCGGCAATCGACGGCAGGGACAACCTGTATGTGAGCGACGCCGGCGATAATCGCATCCGCAAGATCGCCCCCGATGGAACCATCAGCACGATTGCAGGAACAGGCGAGGCGGGATATTCGGGCGATGGTGGACCTGCGTTAAAAGCACCTCTCTTCGGTGCCGGGGCTTTGGCGGTTGACGCAAAAGACGATCTCTATGTGATCACCGGCGACAGCCGCGTTCGCAAGATCACTGCGGACGGGACGATCCGTCTGATTGCCGGGACCGGCACTGGCACGGGGCTCAATCGCGCCCAGGGCGATGGCGGTCCCGCGGTCAACGCGACCCTCAACGAGCCCGGCGCCGTGGCATTTGACGGGAAAGGCAACATCTTCATCGCCGATACTTCCAACGCCCGTTTGCGCAAGGTCGACACTAACGGCATCATCACTACGATCGTTGGGCCCGGGCAACAGGGTACGGATTATTACAACGCGGTCGCAGCCGATCCGCAAGGAAACATTTTCCTGGCATGGACTCGTGCAGCCCTATACCCCGCTGTCGCTACGAATTCGATCACTGGAATGGTATTCCGCGTGAATCCAGACGGATCGCTGAGCCGGGTTGTGGGAAATGGAGAGCCGTGCGCGGCCGGACCGGTGGGCACGGAGTTCGCCTTCGACGGTTCGCCGGCCCTGGAAGCGCAATTGTGCGAAGTTCGATCCATGATGATCGACAAGAGTGGCGTCATGTATCTTGCTTACGGGTCCCAGATACTGCGGGTGACGACCGATGGGATCGTCCATACCGTCGCGGGCAAGGCTCGCGCCACCGCAATCGGCGACGGCGGCCCCGCTATCGAGGCGAGCTTGCAGAGTGGCCAGGGTGGTCCCGGCACGCCAACGTTCGATTCGAAGGGCAATATGTTGATTCCCGAAACAGGTCTCGATCGGATTCGGATGGTGACCACAACGCCGTATACGCTCACGCTATCGTTGGATAGCGTGAGCTTTACCGGTTCTGGCCTACACACCCGGCGTATCACCACGTCGGCGAACTTCCTTGAGCCGTTTCCTTACGCTGTTCGCGTGAGCACGGCGGATCAAGGCTCCTGGCTGAGTGTGAACCGATTGACCGGCCTCGTTGGAGAACCGTTCACGATTAGCGTCAATCCGGCGGGGTTGAGTTCCGGCTCCTATCACGGCACAGTTTCGTTAACAGCCGAAGGCGGAGTTTCACAGCAGGTGAATGTGCCTGTCACTCTGTCCGTGCCATAGCGATTCACCTCTCCTCACTCCTGACCTCGGATGCGTCGAATTTTGATATCTCGAAACCAAACCGTACCGTCATGGAATTGCAGCGCAACCGGAGACTCCCGTCGTTCATGCCGTGCAAGCACCGGGGAAGAGCTTCGGCGGCCGCTATTCCGAAAACCCTGCTGCATCTCCGGAGAATCGAGATCCGTATCGATAACTTTCTTTTCATCCAGCCAATGCTCGACATGGAGGCCGCGCACGACAATGCGTGCCGCGTGCCACTTCTCCGGCTCTGCCGGGCCGTCTGTATTCGCAGCGCGGTACTCGTAGATCGCCGCGGTCCGGTGCAGGGGATTATCCCGCGAGTCAGCATGTCGTTCGTCGTCAACAATCTGGTACTCGAGCGCGACGGGCTCGATACGATTCGGCCCCAATGGCGAGGCTTGTAGTTTTCCGTCCACCCAGTAGCCCTGGAATCGGTACTTTACGCCCGAGTTTGCGCCGCGCTCCATCTTCCACTCGAATTTCAGTTCGTAATCCGTGAAGGAATCGCGCGAGAGGAGATAGAGTTGTGTTCCCTTGCCCGGAGTCGTGTGGAGACTCCCATCTTCAACGGCCCAGGAAGGTGTCGGCGGTTTGGGATCCGTGCTCCACTGCCAGCCGTCGAGAGAGTGTCCGTTGAAGAGAAGAATCCAGCCGTCACGCCGTTCCTGGGTCGTCAGCGTGTTGTGGGGTTGCGCGACGGCCGCAACGGCAATTGCAGCGATCGGGAGCCATCGGAGAAGCACGAAACTATTCTTACCTCCCGGTTCCCCAGCTTGGGAAGGGACGCACTACTTGCAGAGGAGTACTTTATACAGTAAAGTACATGGTGATGCCAGAATCACTCGAGCAACCAGGCCTCCCATACAATGTGGCGGCCAAGCCCTTCTGTGTCGAGATCGTGATTGTTTACATGCCCCGGTATCGGCACGGGCACGAAGCTGACTTCGTCCCGCCGATCACAGGCATTTATCTGGCAGCCCTGACGCCTGCTCGCTATCAGGTTCGAGTGATTCACCAGCAGGTGCAACCGATTGACTTCGACACCGGCGCGGATCTCATCGCGCTCTCCTTCTTCACTGGATTCGCTCCGGAGGCCTATCGCCTTGCTCACGAATTCAGAAAACGCGGAAAGCCTGTCGTCGCAGGTGGTCCGCATGTCACTTTTAATGCGGAGGAGGCGCTTGAGCATGTTGACAGCGTCGTGCTCGGCGAAGCGGAGTCGGTCTGGACGCAAGTCCTCGATGACGCCTCGACCGGTAGGCTCCGCAGCCGGTACATCGGCACATTTCAGCCACTCGCCGGATTGCCCACTCCGCGCTACGACCTGCTTCAAGGAAATTTCTTCATTCAGCGCGTCGTCCAGGCCACCCGCGGATGCCCGTTCACCTGCTCGTTCTGCACCGTTCCCACCATCAACCCTGGCTTTCGCACTCGCCCGGTCCCCGATGTGATCGAAGACATCCGGTATGACCGGTTCCGGCATTGGTGGCAGCGCAAGGTGGTCTGGTTCTGGGATGACAATCTGACGGCAAAGCGCTCGTATATCCGGGAACTCCTGGCCGCCATGATTCCTCTCCGGAAATGGTGGTTGACCCAGGCGAGCATGGATATCGGCACGGACCGAGATCTCCTGGACCTCATGGAGAGGTCAGGCTGCATCGGCATTTTCTTTGGCATCGAGTCTTTCGGCGCCGAGTCCTTGCGAGACGCGCATAAACCGCAAAATAAGATCAGCACCTACAAAGCACGAATTCGCGAATTGCACGATCGCGGGATCTGCGTTATGGCGGGATTTATCGCCGGTTTCGATGGCGACACTCCGGAGAGCATTGTGGCGATGGCCAGGCAACTCTACGAGACTGGCGTTGATGTTCCGTTCTTAAGCGTACTGACGCCCTATCGCGGCACTCCCGCCTACAGCAGGCTGGCGGAAGAAGGAAGAATCCTGAATGGCCGAGGCTGGGAGTTCTACAACGGGTACAACGTATCGTTCCAGCCCCGAGGCATGTCGCCGGAACAGCTACTCGATGCACACCGTGCCCTCTGGCGTGAGGCCTTTTCGCTGAAGTACTCGCTACTGCGAATTATGAGATCCCTCGGCCGGCTCCGTTTCGGGGCGTTCCTGATGTGTCTGGTGATGAATGGCTTCTATTGTCTGAAACGTCTTCGAGGCAACGAGCCGGTCGCGTTCGATCCGCCCGTATCTTCCTCCGAACCTCGTCCCATAGAGCGCAGCCTTTTTTCAATCGGGAGCATTTATTCTTAAGAAAAATGATCCGGCACGACTGGGAACGCACAGGCCGCATTGAAAGCATCGTGGCCTGAAGTTCTCGTCTGTTAGACTCGCCGCAGGATGTTGCTCGCTGCAAAGCTATTGATTTTGGCGCTTGCCGATTGCGACGACATCACCACCTCGCCTGTCGGCGACCTCTTTCTCGCGTGCCATTCGCCATCCGACACATTTACCGTGCCCGTCATCGGAGGCAAGACAAGCAACGATGAGATGGACGGTTACGTGATCCGCCTGAAGAAGGACACGTACGACCTCGTCTACGTTACCCGGATCGGCGGCAGTGCTTACGATTCCGCCTCGCGTGTTGGCGTCGACAGCCAAGGGAACGCTTGGGTCGCGGGTTTCACCAAATCCGCTGATTTTCCCGTCACTGCCGACGCATGGCAAAAGATCTACGGCGGCGACGGCGATGCCTTCCTGATGAAGTTGTCTCCCACTGGGCAAGTGCTATTCTCCACCTTTGTTGGCGGACCGAAGTCTGATTTCGGGAACGCAATCGTACTGATCGACGATGAACCTGTCATCGGCGGAACCAGCGACGGTGACGGATTCGTACAACGCGGACCGTCGCGGCGTGTCACCTTTGGTGGCAAGGGAGAAGAAAAGCTGACTGGCATGGCGCACCACGGGGCAAAACTATACGCAACTGGCTATACAAAATCCAAAGACTGGAAAAAGCTTCGTGGCCCATCGGACGCGTTTGTGGTCAGGCTGAATGCACGGACACTTGCGGTGGAGAAGGTCGAGTACTTCGGCGGTAGCGGCAGCGACTCGGCGTGGGGCATTGCGATCGATAAGCGGGGTGGCGTGTATATCGCGGGTCAAACGGATTCGCCGGATCTCCCCCGGGCCGATCGAGGGTTTCAGAAAAAGAATCACGGCGGGGTTGACGCTTTCGTGGCGCGCATTGGTGGTGCAACAACCTATTTCGGCGGGTCGCAAAAGGACGAGGCCGGATACGATGGTCAAGACATAGCCTTGGATGCCGAAGGAAACATCTGGATTGCGGGAATAACATACTCGACAGACCTGCCCGCACAGGGCACTTACGGCGGAGGAGAAGGCGATGCGTTCATCGCGAAGTTCACGCCGTCACTCAGCAAAGCCATTTTCGCGTCGTACTGCGGCAGCCCATCGAGAGAACTGGGCGAAGGCATCGCAGCTATCCCCGGTGGAGCCGTGATGACCATGGTCCGTTTCGGCGACAAGGACGGAATCGCTGTCGGTCCGTTCCACGCGCACTCGGCCATCACGATATGGAGACAGTGAGGGTATAGTTAATGACATTCACATAATAGGAAAGAGCCCTTGGGTTCAAGGAAAAGCGTGAGCGCCAAGAAACACGTCACTCGATCTCGCTCCTATCACCACGGAGATCTCAAAGCGGCCCTGAAGGACGCAGCCCTGAAACTTGTAAGAGAGCATGGGCCGCGCGGCTTTTCGCTGAACGAAGCATCACGGTTGGCTGGCGTGAGCGTAGCCGCGCCGTATCGTCACTTTGCCGACAAGGACGCGCTCTTGGCGGAATTGATCTGCGACGGCAATGCCCTCCTCGAGCACGAATTGCAGGAAGCATCTGCGAAAGCCATCTCGATCCCTGACCGCATGCTCGAAGTCGGCATGGCGTACATTCACTTTGCCGAGGCGCATCGTGACTATTTCGCAGTCATCTTCAACTCTGGTATTGACAAGTCGAAGCATTCAGGAGTGCGGCAATCCGCCATGCGCGCCTTTGGCGTAATCGCTGGCTTGGCGAAGGAGAGTGAGGCGTCGGACGCGTTGGCATCCGAACGTGCTGTCACTCTATGGGCATTGGCTCACGGTCTTGCGACGTTGAGTGCGGAAGGCGCGCTCAGGCACGTGGCAAGCCCGGCCGGCGATGAGACACTTTTGAGATCCATTCTGAAAGCGTCGATACTGCAGAAACTTGGCTGAACTGGCTAACTGACAATCGGTGCCGCGGACGCTTCTGCCATCCCGTACTCGGCGCGCATCTTCAGCGCTCCTAGGACCGCGGCCGAGTCCTCGTTGGCGTCGAGCTCTACGATCTTCCCCCATCGAATCTTGAGAACATGGACGCCATGGTTCTCGTAGGTGGACCCATTCGGAAGCGAACCCGTGTTGGTCCACCGCACAATAGCTGTCGTGTTGTGGGGCAGGCCCTTTACCCAGATGTCGCGCACGGTGAACTTCAGGTCCGGCAGCAGCCGGGCTAGGCGCTCGAACCAGCGGCCCAGAGCCTCGCGATCATGACGGTCGCCGCCCAAGGCGTGTGTTCCACCGAAGCGATGACGGATATCAGGGGCACAATCCTTCAGAATCGATTTGAAGTCGCGTTGATTGAGCCGTTCGAAGGTCTTCCTGGTAATGTGCTTAACGATGGCATGGTACATAAATCCTCCTTTTTTCAAACGAGCTTTTGGTTGAGTTGCTTTACGGTTGCGGCCGCGACGCGGAGGACCATGTTCCTCGGCAGCAGGCGGATGGCCCATGCGGTCAAACGGTGAGAAAACTTGCCCGGAATAACAACACGATTACGCTTGGCAAACGCGTGCAGAATCTCGTCGACGATGGCCGCCGGCTGGTCCATCTCCCTCGCCTGCAATTTAGGGTTCATGTTGGAGAAGAACTGGGTCGCCACCGGCCCTGGGCAAGCTGCCAGAACGTGGACGTTGCTCTTCTCTAGTTCGACGGACAGTCCTTCGCTAAACAGCAACACGAAGGACTTGGAAGCAGCGTAGACATCGGCGCCCGGCAGCGGTTGAAACGCCGCGCTCGACGCGAGATTGATCACGCCGCCCCGGCTTGCGGCCACCATACCTGGTGCGAAGCCGTGCGTGAGAATCAGCAGCGACCGGACATTGATGTCGAGCTGTTCCATCTGGCGTTGCAGAGTCGTATCGAGGAAGTTCTCAAACAAGCCGATCCCGGCGTTGTTTACCAGGAGGTCGACCTGAATGCCGCGGCGCTTCACCTCATCCACGACCGACTGAGCCGCCTCTGCCACCGAGAGGTCGGCCGGGATGACGTCGACCTCTACCTTGGCGTCCTGCCGCAGGGTCTCGGCGAGCCGGTTCATTTTTTGTTCCGAACGAGCAACGAGAACGAGGTTGCAGCCCTGGTTGGCTAACTGTTTGGCGAATTCCTCACCTAACCCCGAGGAGGCGCCAGTTACGAGAGCGGTCATTCCACTGAAGTTCATTCCGTTTTCCTTGTTAATGTTAACATCGTTCACATTGCTACAGATGCGGCTTTTGGGAAGAAGATTCAAAAAGGTGGAGAAAGCCCATCAGTTGATGTCAGCGGCCGATGACGGGCAATTCCTTACGGCACTCAAATCCTTGAATGTAGTGTCGGTGAGCGAAGCAGCACCCACGTCGCCCACCGCAACCGGAAATAGATGCACAGCCATCGATCGGCCCGCGAACCAACCAGTCACTGTCGGCGGGCAAGCCAGTGCAATCGCCGTAACAGCGCAGGCACGAGCGCGAAAGCAGGCGCTGCGGATGCGCTCCACAGTGCATTGGGACAACCGCAACAGGAAGAACGCGAGCCCCGGGTTAGCGGCTCACGTCTTCAGTTGTGTTGCGACGCCTTCGATATCAGAAGGTGAGGCGGGCAGTCAATTGGATTTGGCGGGGCGTCCAATAGGAGTTCTGAAAGGTTTGAATGCCGCTTGTGATGTCCGGGTTGGTGAAGCCCTGGATGTTGAAAGCATTGAACGCGTCAATGTTGACGCGGAGCTTCCAGCGTTCTGACAGATCGAAGACCTTATACAGGGACATATCGGTCTGGAAGTTTCTGGGACCCTGGAGAACCGTCATGGAGTATGGGTTGACACCCGCAGAGAAGTTGGTCGAATACACAGGAGAGGGTATATAAGAGGTAAGAACCTGCTGCCCATTCTTCAAGGTCACAGTCACGTTGTTGTTTCCGAAGTTGGTCGTGCCCGGAGTATTGTTGATCGGCGCCTGATACGGCTTATAGCTGTCAGGGATGCCCTGGACGCCGTTAGGCGTGTTTATGAGGTTAGGTGCGACGTAACCGTTGAACCAGAGATTGCCAGGACGGCAAACACCGCTGCGGCAATCGGTGATCGGAATAGAATCCTTATACCGCTCGACCGGGCTGGCGGCCCCCCAGTTAATGGAAGAGACTTGAAACGCCTGGGAAACCATAGTGCCGACGAAAGCCATCTGATAGCCGCCCACCAGGGCATTCACCCACTTATTGCTATTGCCGAGGAAACGCTTGCCCTTACCCACGGGGATGTCCACGATGCCGTTAAACGTCAGGCGGTGTAGCGGAATACCCGTGTCCAGCTTGTAGTTCTGAAATTTATTGAACTCCTTGCTGGGCTCCAGTAACGTGCCGGTCGGCATGTCAGCGGGAAGCGTTCCAGGGGCATAGTTAGAGGCCGGATAAAGGAGGTTGTCACGGAACGTATTTCCGCCCACGCGGAAGGCGCGTGTGAGGACATAGAAGACCTGGAAGCCAACTCCCTTGCGGTAAGGCCGCTGATAATTCAACTGCAAAGCGTTGCCGTTGGACCACCCGTATTTGGTCGAGAGCACGTTGCCGCCCCACAGAGTCTGGTCGTAGGGACGGGTGGCGGTTGAGGCGTATGTGCCAGTCGGGAGAGTCGTGCCGGTCGTGGTCTGCCAGACGTAAGTGGAGGGCGCGTTGTTGTATTGCAAGTTCTGGTCGAGATTCCAACCATGGGTGTACACATAGCTTGCGCGGACCACTGAGCCGTCCTGAAAAGGCTGTTCGATGGTGAAGTTCGCCTCGCGTACACGGGCCGGCGGATATTTGACATTGGGTGTCGTGCCCATACTGATGCCCGGTAAGAGAGCCGTCGTCGAGTTGGTATTGACAACATCCTTGCTGTTGAGGCCTGCCACTACCTGGACGGGTCCGCGGAGAAGCGGGTTCGGGAGGCCGTCGGGAGCGTAGTTGGCAGCCGTGTAGCTCTGCGAATAGCCGGCAGTGAAAGGATAACTGGCGGTGAGATAGCGGATGGAGTTGCGGACCGGAACAGGGTAAACGTATTCTCCATAACCGCCGCGGATCACAGTTCCGCCGCGGGCGAACGGAGGCGTATAGGCGAAACCAAAACGGGGAAGCACGTTGCCATTGCTCGCATTGAATCCGTTTGAGGGCAGACCTCCTTGGTCAAACGTTTCGAACTTCGCTCCGAGATTCTGCAGGTTGGTGACGATGGCCTGGGTCGTGAGGCCATTCTGGAGGTAGTAATCGAGCGGGCGCGGCGTGGCGATGGCATTGTTCTTCACATCGAAAGTCACCATGTAATCATTTGCTGCGCGCGCGGCGGGGTGCATTTCCCAGCGCACGCCCACGTTCAGAGTCAGATTCTGACTCACGCGGAAGTTGTCCTGGAGATAGAAATCGAACTCTTCGAGACTGACGTTGTTGAAGGGGGCGTTGCGGTTTTGCGAATAGCTGCTCGCAGCGCCGAGGAAGAAGTCGGCGTCGGAATAGCCGGTATTGGCGCGCGGCGAATAGGTGGCGCCGGAGGCGGGGTCATAGATTGCGGTGGCGAGGTTCATGAATTGGATTTGGTCGGGCGAGCGGTCGGACAGGTAACCGAACTTCTCATGGCGCCAACGGCCGCCGAAAGCGAATTGATGCTTGCCCCAAATCTTGTTCAGGTTTTCGTCGAGCGTGGAAATGCGCTGGCTCATCCCGTAATTCCACTGGGAGCCGCCGTAGGGCATCAGGAGAGGTGGCGTTTGGGCGCCAACGGCGGGGAAGCCAGGGTTGCCTAGATTATTGGGCAGGCCGAGTTGCTGCTCGTAGTTGGCCATCGACGCCTGGTTGCCTTCGACATACATGCGCTGCCATTGCATGCTGTAGATGGTTTCCGAAAAGAAGGTGGGCGAGAAGACGTGAGAGAAGCCGAGAGCGCCACTGATGGTTTGGATCGGGATGCGCTGGAAACCCGTCGCGCCGGCCGGGAGTCCGCCGCCGTCGATGTTAGCCGGGGAGGCAGCAGGATAGTTGCGGAGGGCTTGCTGCTGCTGGTCGATGTCGGTGAAACGGAAGTAGCCGCGATTGTTCTCGTTGAAGACATGGTCCAGGCGGAAGGTGGTGTTGGGAACGGTTTGGGTTGTGTTGTTGGTATCGTTGAGGTTCGAATTAATCAGAGGGTTGTCCGCGCTCGTTGGAAGAGGCGTGGCCGCATAGAGGGTCTTCGCCAAAGGGCTGATCCTGCTGATGGGAATTTGGTTGTTCGGGAACGGCGCGCGGGCGTAGTTCTGGTCCGCCCCTTGAGTGGTGGCGGGGTCGTACAGCTGCTGTAGAACGCCGGACCGGTTGATCAATCCACTAAAATCGCCGTTGCGCATGGCTTGCGTGGGTACGGTCACCAACTGGCTGGCGGCCTGGCGCAGTGAGAAGCGCTCAAAGGCCACGAAGAAGAAAGATCGATTCTTTCCGTTGTAGAGCTTAGGGATGACAATCGGACCGCCGACGGAGCCGCCGAACTCGTTGCGAACAAAGTGCGGAGCAGCGAAGTTAGCGGGATTCTGCCGGGCTCTGGCGATGCCGAAGTAATTGTTGCGAGCGGTCTCAAAGAGCGAGCCGTGAATGTCGTTCGTACCGGATTTCGTGGTCAGGATGACAGTGGCCGGTGTGGCGAACTGGGCGCTCGAATTCATTGTTTCAAAGCGGGCTTCCTGAACAGAGTCGGGGTCGGGCAACGTAGCCTGAGCGGAATTGCCTTCACCGCCGAAATTGCGATTTGTCATGGGCGCGCCGTCCTGGGAGTATTCCATGCCTTCCTGCATGAGGCCATTGGCGCGAGTGCCATTCGCTTCGACGCCGGGCACAGTGTTCTGCGCCAATCCGAGGACGTTACGGCCATTCATAGGGAGCTGATTGATGCGCGCCGCATCGAGCTGGGTGTTGACCGTACCGCTATCGTAGGTCGCCAGCTGAATCGTCTCACCCGTGATCGTAACTGTTTCGCTGGTCTCGCCGACACTCAAAATCGGATTGAGAATCAGGACCTGGCCATTGGCAAGAGTGATGGCTACTTCGTATTTCTTCAGACCAGGAGCGCTGAAGGTAGCCATGTACTTGCCAGCGTTGAGACCCGGTGCGGAGAAGAAGCCGCTTTGGTTCGACGTTGTATCTACCGCGACGTTGGTAGCTTGATTCACGATGCGAACAGTCGCAGCGGGCACGGCAGCTCCGGAGGCATCCTGCACGGTGCCTTGAATGGTAGCGGCGCCACTTTGAGCGAATAAAGACAGAGGAAGCAAAGGTAGAATTGCGGCTAGGCCGGCAATTCGGGATCCAATCAAACAGCGAGCGGAGCTGCTTGTGTTTTGCATGTTAACTCCCAACAATTCAATCGGCACGGGGATGAATCGTACGCGCGGGGCAAACTCCCCGAAGCCCTGTATTGTCGAAAAGCGTATCACATCAGGAAAGATTCTCAGAAGTATTGTTAAACTTACAAAAACTTCAAGTGGCGCTGTGTTCTCGATTGATCTTCGTCGCGCTCTTAACCCTGCTTGCGACAACAAGGCTTGCAAAGGCGGATTCCCAGATATGCGCAGGTTGTCATCGCAAGATCTGGGAAACGTACAGGGCGACGGGGATGGCCCGGTCCTTCTACCGGTTGACTCCAGGGCGGCTTACCGAGGATTTCGTTCGGAAGAACACCTATTTTCACGCGCCGTCAGAGAGTTACTTTACGATGTCGGCGCGCGCTGGGCAGTACTATCAGCGCCGGCATCAAATCGATGCAGCGGGCAAGCCAGTGAACGTGATGGAACTGCGCGTGGATTACGTGATGGGCTCAGGGAATCACGCGCGGGCGTACTTGCATCGGACGGACAGCGGCCGGTTGACCGAGCTGCCGCTGGGCTGGTATGCGGAGAAGGGCGGCTACTGGGCAATGAATCCCGGCTATGACCGGCCGGACCACGACGGCTTTCGGCGGCCGATCAGTTACGACTGCATGTTTTGTCACAATGCGTATCCGAAGATTCCAGCCGGGTCCGAGCTTCCCTTCGCGGAGTCGATCTACGAGGGAGAGCTACCGGCGGGCATCGATTGCCAGCGCTGCCATGGCGATGGGACACGGCATGCGCAGTTGGCAGGGGCGGGGGCGAAGCGCGAAGAGATCGGGAAAGCGATCGTGCATCCGGGCCGGCTGAGTCCGGAGCGGCAGATGGAAATTTGCATGGCCTGCCATCTGGAGACAACAAGTTTTCCTTTGCCGAATGCATTGCAGCGATATGACCGAGGTCCGTTCTCCTTTCGGCCGGGGGAACGGTTGGCGGATTTTCTGTTGAACTTCGATCATGCGCCCGGAACGCAGCGCGAGGACAAGTTTGAGATTGTCAGTGCCGCTTACCGGCTGCGAAAATCCGTGTGTTTTTTAAAGAGCGCGGGAAAAATGAGCTGCACAACGTGCCATGATCCGCATCGAGTGCAGACATCGCGCGAGTATAACGATACTTGCCGTTCCTGCCACGCCCAGGGCGAGCACGTAAAAGCTCAGGCAGATTGCACCGGTTGCCATATGCCGAAGCGGCGAACCGAGGATGTGATTCACGTGGCGGTGACGGATCACTACATCCAGAAGAAAAAGCCGCAGGGCGATTTGCTGGCGGAGTTGCAGGAACGAAGGGATGAGTATCGCGGGCCTGTAGCACCGTATTATCCTGCGAATCTGCCGGCGGGGGCGGAGGGCGAACTTTACCTTGCGGTCGCGCAAGTGAAACAGTCCAGCAATTCGAAGGCGGGAATTCCGCAGTTGACGGCGGCGATCGCCAAGCATGCCCCGAAGCGCGGGGAATGGTATCTCGAGTTGGCGGAGGCGCTCGACCGCGAGCGGAAATACGATCATGCGCTACCTTATTATCGAGAGGCGGCACGCTGGAGTCCCTCGTCCGGCTATGCGCTGCAGAAGCTCGGAACAGCGCTGCGGCGCACTGGGCGAAATGAAGAGGCGGTACAGACGCTCCTGAAGGCGGCGGAACTGACGCCACAGCGTGCGATCACCTGGCATGAGTTAGGACTCGTTTATCGGGCAGAGGGAAAGACGGCGAATGCAGTAGACGCGTTGCAAAAGGCGATCGGCCGAGAACCGCAATTATATGAGGCGTGGAATAATCTCGGAATTCTGCGGCTTTCGGAAGCGGATTTCCGTGAAGCAATTCGTATCCGTCCCGACTACGCCGATGCGCATGGCAATCTTGCGCAGTTGCTGGCAAGCCAAGGTAAGACGAAGGAAGCGCAGCTTGAATTTGAGACGGCTCTTCGCTTGCGGCCTGTCGATGCGGCGACACGCTACAACTACGCGATCCTGTTGGGGCGTGGGGCGAGATACGAAGAAGCAAAGCGGGAGCTGGAGCGATCGCTCGAGGCGGATCCGGAGTTCAGCGATGCACGGGAGACGCTGGCGGATTTGCTGCTTGGGATGGGGCAGCAGCGGGCGGCGATTACGCAGTATCGGGAAGCGTTGCGAACGAAACCAGAATCGGGGAGAGCTTTGCTTGGATTGGGTACGGCTCTGGCAGCCGTCGGCGAGCGCGAGGAGGCGGCAGCGTACTTGCGCCGAGCCGCGGCGGATCCGGCCTGGACAGAGAGGGCGACGCAGATTCTTAAGAGCCTGGGAAAGTAGCAACCGCAGCGCGTCAGCGGTTTTTCGTTGAGAGACGCGTGCTAGGATAATGCAAACTCTGCAGCCGGCCAGGAGGTAACTAATGGATACATCGCGCCGTGGATTCCTCGCAGCGATGAGCGCTGGTCTGCAAAGTGAAACCGCTAACGCCGAAGAACAGCAAGGTCATCAGCACCAGTCTGTACCTTCCGACATCAGCCTTCGAGTGAAATCTCTCGAGTCACTGCTGGTCGAGAAGGGATTGGTGGATCCGGCGGCTCTCGATGCACTCATCGACACCTATGAAAACAAAGTAGGACCCCGCAATGGCGCTAGGATCGTTGCGCGCGCTTGGACCGATGCGGCCTACAAGAAACGCTTGCTTTCGAGCGCTCCCGCTGCGATCGCAGAACTCGGTTTCCGGAGTACGCAGGGGGAGCACATGATCGTACTTGAGAACACACCGAAAGTTCATAATCTCGTCGTTTGCACGCTGTGTTCCTGCTATCCTTGGCCGGTGCTCGGCCTTCCGCCGGTGTGGTACAAGTCCGCAGCCTATCGTTCGCGGGCGGTCATTGACCCGCAAGGAGTTCTCAAGGAATTCGGACTTGCACTATCCGGGGACACCGAGTTGCGGGTTTGGGATAGCACTGCCGAATTGCGCTACCTGGTTCTTCCCGAACGGCCAGCGGGAACCGATCATCTGAGCGAGGAGATGCTCGCGGGTCTGGTTACCCGCAACTCCATGATCGGCGTCGAAAAGATTACCCTAGCTCGGGCAAAGGAATGAATCCATGAACGGTGTACACGACATGGGGGGCATGCAAGGGATGGGCCCAATTCGCCCCGAGACCAACGAGCCCGTTTTTCATAACGCGTGGGAAGGTCGTGTTTACGTACTGACGCGAGCCATCGGCGCGTGGCGGAAATGGAATATCGACACGGGCCGTTGGTATATCGAGCGAATCCCTCCTGCTGACTACTTGCGGATGAGTTATTACGAGAGATGGTTCACGCGATTGATCGAGTTGCTTATAACCACAGGCCTCGTTTCGCGCCGCGAGATCGAAACCGGTTCACCGGACTCTGGTTCTCCTAAACTAACGCCGGCCCTTCGCGCCGATAGAGTGCCGGAAGTGGCGCTGAATCGAAATATCGCATCCAGCCACGAGCCATCGATACGACCACGATTCAAGATGGGCCAGCGCGTGCGTGCTCGCAATCTAAATCCCACGGGGCATACCCGTCTGCCACGTTACGCGCGCGGCAAGGTCGGGAAAATCGATCGCGACCACGGTGTCTACAATTTTCCGGACACCAGTGCAGAAGGTCGCGGCGCCAAACGCCAGCATGTCTATTCGGTGCGATTCACCGGCCGGGAGCTGTGGGGAGAGCAGGCCTCCGGGCGGCATTTTGTGTACATCGATCTGTGGGACGACTATCTTGAAAAAGCCTGATCTCGCCTATCCGGAGTTGCCGGGCCTTCCACGCGACGAGACCGGCCCTGTGTTCGAAGAGCCCTGGCAGGCGCAAGCATTCGCACTCGCCGTCCGTCTCTCCGCTGAGGGACATTTCAGTTGGAAAGAATGGACGGATGCGTTGGCCGCGGAACTCGTCGCAGCTGTCGAACGCGACGAAGCTGACGATGGTAGCGAGTACTATCACCACTGGGTGGTTGCTCTCGAGAAGCTCGTCGCATCCAAAGGTCTCGCGAGCGAAGCCGATTTATACGAACGCAAGGAGGCGTGGGCCGACGCTTACCGGCACACTCCGCATGGTCGACCGGTGGAACTTCGGTCCGACTTCCGGATCAGTTATCAGTATCGGCAGAGTCCGCTGATCAATGTCACCCGGGCCGATGGCGTTTCAAAGCAGATACGCGTGCAAGATGGGCACCTGTTCGTATGCAATGGATGCTGTTGCGGCCGAACTGAAAAAGGCTTTCCTCCGTTGCCCCTTGACGAATTCAAACAACAGTGGAAGAAGCGCGGATTTCGGCGTCGGTTTCATCTGACAATTTCCGGATGTCTTGGGCCCTGTCCGCTGGCGAATGTTGTGCTTCTGCAGTTTGGCGGACGCTCCCTGTGGTTTCATTCAATCAACGATGTCGAGGACGTAGACTCGATCTACAACTTCGTGGAGTGCGCACTTCGCGGGGAAACCAGCTTGGATGTGCCTCCTGAATTAGTCGGCCGCCAGTTTCAACGCTATTTGCCATAACCTCACTTGACTCTGAAACCGTTCACTGTAGGGCAATGCCGTATATGTGGAGGTGATTACCTGGCGTGTACGGAAGTCATTTGCGTGTTTGTTTAAAAGTCCGCGTCTAGCTATAATCTGCCGCAATGATCACAGACAAGTTTACCCGGACATGCCTCGCCATGATCGTCCTTCTGTTGGCTATCATGACCTATAACCACAACATCGGGATCGTTGGTGCGGCGCCGCCTGCTGAATACATGATTGAGGGTATCTCGGAACAGCAAGCGCCTGTTGTCAATGCTCACATGAAGAAGCGTGTTTCCGAAGGGTGGACATTGCACACCTTCGGATCCAGCTACTTGGTTTGGCAGAAATAAACCAGCCCATAGGCACCTTGACTAACTTTCATGTTAGATATAATCTAAGCAGGTCGGCTCATGGACCCCAATGCGATCAAACGCTCCTTGGCGGGCAGCGGTCTGCGGAGCACTCCGCAGCGCTACGCTGTCATGGCGTTCTTGATGGAGCAGGCCGGACATGCCACAGCGGCGGAAATCTTCGAAGCTGTTAACCGCGTCGATCCGCGCTCTTCGAGGGCCACAATTTATAACAATTTGCGCGACTTGGTGCAGGCTGGTTTGGTGCGTGAAGTGGCCATGGAGGGCCGCGCGGCGCGATTTGATGCGAAAGGTATGCGGCATCACCACTTCATCTGCGACCGCTGCGGTAATGTCGAAGACATCGACTGGTATGACGTGCCCCGTCCTGCCACAGCCTCGCTCGGCAAACGGGTGCTTCGCGAATGCGAACTCATTTTCCGGGGGCTGTGCACCAAGTGCGCGCCCCGGCGTGCTTCCCGCTAAGTATTCTAATCGAAGGAAAGGATAAACAGATGGAAAAACAAACAACAGAGGCAGCGTCGGCTGTTGCCAACAATGACCAAACTGTAACAGGCGCCGCGAAGTGCCCGGTAGCGCACGGCGCGCGCGGGCGCGGGAATCGTGAATGGTGGCCGGACGCCCTGGACATCTCCGTTCTTCACCGGAACTCCAGCTTGTCCGATCCCATGGGCGATGGGTTCAACTATGCCAAGGCGTTTGAAAGCCTTGACCTTAATGCCGTGATTAAGGACCTGCATGCCCTAATGACAGACTCCCAGGATTGGTGGCCAGCCGATTTCAACCACTATGGCGGGTTGATGATCCGCATGGCATGGCACAGCGCAGGGACGTATCGGATTACCGACGGCCGTGGCGGCGCTGGCGCAGGGCAGCAACGCTTCGCGCCGCTGAATAGCTGGCCGGACAACGCGAACCTGGATAAGGCGCGCCGCCTGCTGTGGCCTATCAAGCAAAAATATGGCGAGAAGATCTCGTGGGCCGACCTGATGGTTCTCGCCGGTAACGTCGCGCTCGAATCGATGGGCTTCAAGACCTTCGGCTTCGCTGGTGGGCGCGGCGATGTGTGGGAGCCCGAGGAGCTTTTCTGGGGTCCGGAAGGGACATGGCTGGGTGACGAACGGTATAGCGGCGAGCGTCAACTGGCGGAGCCGCTCGGCGCCGTCCAGATGGGCCTGATCTATGTCAACCCGCAAGGCCCGAACGGCAACCCGGATCCGGTCGCGGCGGCCAGGGATATTCGCGAGACGTTCTTCCGCATGGCCATGAACGACGAAGAGACGGTCGCGCTAATCGCCGGCGGCCACAGCTTTGGCAAGACGCACGGCGCCGGTGATCCGTCCCTCGTCGGTCCAGAGCCGGAAAGCGGCGCACTCGAGGACCAGGGTCTCGGGTGGAAAAGCAAATACGCTACGGGGATCGGCGCCGATGCCATCACTGGCGGTCCGGAAGTCACTTGGACGCAGACACCAACGAAGTGGAGTAATCTGTTCTTCAAAAACTTGTTCGAAAACGAGTGGGAGTTGACAACCAGTCCGGCGGGAGCGAAACAGTGGCAGGCCAAGAATGGCCACGCAACCATACCCCACCCGTTCGATCAGACGAAGAAGCGCGTGCCCACTATGCTGACCACCGATCTGTCGCTGCGCTTCGATCCGGCATATGAGAAGATCTCGCGGCGCTTCCACGAAAACCCGGATCAGTTCGCCGACGCATTCGCCCGTGCGTGGTTCAAGTTGACGCATCGCGACATGGGCCCGATCGCCCGTTATCTCGGCCCGCTGGTGCCGAAGGAAACTCTGATCTGGCAGGATCCCATCCCTCCGGCGGACCATCCGCCGATCGATGAAAGCGATGCTGCTGCATTGAAGGCGAAGATCCTCGCCTCCGGCCTTTCGGTCTCCGAACTCGTCTCAACCGCTTGGGCGTCTGCATCGACATTCCGAGGCTCCGACAAGCGCGGCGGCGCGAACGGCGCACGCATCCGGCTCGCTCCCCAGAAGGACTGGGAGGTCAATCAGCCGACGCAGCTTGCAAAGGTGCTTGACAAGCTCGAAACCATCCGCAAGGAATTCGGCAAAAAGGTCTCACTTGCTGACCTGATCGTCCTGGGAGGCGGCGCCGCAATCGAAAAGGCTGCAAAGGACGCCGGCGTCGAGGTGAAGGTGCCCTTCGCGCCGGGACGCATGGACACTTCTCAGGAACAAACCGACGTCGCCTCTTTCGCTCCTCTGGAGCCCCGGGCTGATGGCTTCCGCAACTACATTAGCGGCAGGACCCAGTTCATGCAGCCGGAGGAGGCCCTGGTGGACCGCGCGCAGCTGCTGAAGCTGACCGGCCCGGAAATGACGGTGCTGGTCGGCGGGCTTCGCGTGCTCGGCGCGACTGTAGGCGGTTCCAAGCACGGTGTCTTCACCGGGACGCCCGGAGTTTTGACGAACGACTTCTTCGTCAACCTGCTGGACATGCGCACGCAATGGCAGCCGGCCGCCGGTCAAGAAGGCGTGTACGAGGGCCGCGACCGCAAGACGAACGCGGTCAAATGGACCGGAACGCGCATCGACCTGATCTTTGGTTCGCACTCGCAACTGCGTGCCTTCGCAGAGGTCTATGCCTGCGCGGGATCGAAGGAGAGGTTCGTGAAAGACTTTGTGGCCGCATGGAACAAGGTCATGAACCTCGATCGCTACGACCTCGCCCTGCCTGGCGAGACAACAAAAGCCGCCCTTGTGTAGCTAGTTCCTGTTGTTTGGATCGGCAAACGCGAACGTCAGTTTTGGGCGCGCGTGCGGACCGGCGCGCGCGCCCTCAGCTCCCGGGACAGTGTGGTGTCATCATGATCGACCCTTCTAATTTTGGGGCTACAAGAATGCCGCTCAACCATGGAGCCGGTCATATGCCCGTACTCGGTTTTGGCACATTGATTCCCGATGCAGCCACAACAATAAGTGCTACCACAGACGCGCTGGAAGCTGGATTTCGACACTTCGATTGTGCTGAACGTTACCGGAACGAGCGTGAAGTAGGCGAGGCGTTGCGGGCAGGACTCGCCGCCGGAGGAATCGCGCGTGAAGATATCTTTGTTACTACAAAGTTGTGGAACTCCAACCATCGGCCTGAGCGGGTCAAACCGGCTTTCGAGGGGAGTCTGGACAGACTCGGGCTCAACTATCTGGATCTCTATCTCATTCACACTCCATTTGCGTTTCAACCGGGGGACGAGCAGGATCCGCGGGATCAAAACGGCAATATCCTTTACGACCGCGGCGTGACGTTGCTCGAGACCTGGGGGGCGATGGAGACTCTCGTGGACAGTGGCAGATGCCGGGCCATCGGACTGTCGGATATCGGATTGAGCGAACTGTTGCCCATTTACGAATCTGCCAGAATTAAGCCGGCCGTGGTCCAGGTCGAAGCACATCCGTATCTGCCGGAGACGGAGCTTCTGGAATTCTGCAAGGAGAAGCACGTTGTGCTTTTGGCTTTTGCGCCATTGGGTCACGGAATAAGGCCGGGGCCGCTCGAAGACCCTGTCATTTCGGCAATTGCCGCACGAGTAGGAAAGACGCCGGCACAGGTGCTGTTGGCCTGGGCGGTGCAGCGTGGCACAGCCTTGCTTACCACTCCCAAGACTGCGGAACGCGCGCGGGAGAATCTCGACATCTCGGCACTTCCAGAAGACGCGTTTGACGAAATCAATCGAATTCCGACCAGGCAAAGGTTCAATGAAGTAGTGAAGACCGGCAGCCCCGGTTTCATTCCACAGGGTAGATGATCACGAAATCCTAACCGTAGCTGGAGTCATGCAAGAAGAACCAATACGCGAAGCGCTGAACAAGCATTGGGACGCGTCGGCAGCCGGCGATACAAACGCGGAACACGATATTTACGACGAAGATGCGATTTGTGATTATCCCCAGTCAGGGGAGCGAATCCTCGGGCGCAGTAATTTGCAGGCCTTGCGGAGTCATCATCCAGGCAAGCCGTCTGGCTTTAACGTCAAGCGAATCCTCGGAAAAGGTGATCTCTGGATCACGGAATACACAATCACCTATCAGGGGCGATCGGCATACACAGTGAGTATTATGGAATTCCGCAACGGTAAGGTTGTGCACGAGACACAGTATTTCGCGGATCCGTTCGAGGCGCCAGCCTGGCGGAGTCAATGGGTTCAGCGAATCGACTGACGTCGCGTTGACGCGGGATTAGCGCCAGGAAGATTTCGCTATATGCGAGTTGCTCCGAAGAGCGGGCCAGGGCCTGTCCCCACTGACCGACGCAAGAGCGGTACAGTCAACCTTGGGGGCGACGGCCGGAAGATCCGCTGTCTGAGCGACCGCACCATTCGGCACAAAAAGTAATAACGACGAAGCTGCTGTCAAGAGCAGCCGTCTCACATAGTCTGACATCGATTGGGCAAGTAAGAAAAGACCATCCTTCGCTGAACATCGAACGTGTGACATCGCGTACCCCCCCACCTTGATTGTCGAACGGGATTCCGGCCCCTCCACTCTTCGAGGGGCAGTTGGCCGAAGGGTCATAAAAAGTGAGCCGAAGCCGGGCTCACGAGTAGCCTCGCATCGCTCGATAGAGTGGGTAGTGTTGCAGGAGGTTTCATGCCCAGATTCTCTCGCCGAAGGTTCGCAGCCAGTGCGATGCTCGCACCGGCCTGGCTTAACCGTGTGTTCGGCGCTCCCGCAGACCCGCGAGTGGCGAAAATCGTGGCCGAAAGCCTGGCCATCGACATGCACAATCACGTGTATCCCGCCGGAACAGAGCAGGGGCCGCAGCGTGGCGACGCTGGTCCGACGCTGTCGCTCGGGGACGAGTTGAAACTCTCAGGGCTGACTTTCCAGCACATTGGGATCCTAAGCTTAGAATTCCACGTGGACAAGTTGTCGCGGCCGCTTCTATAGTGTCACCTAAATACTAGTGACTCCAGCGTAACTGGACTGGCCACAGTTAGGCCGCAAATGTAATCACACTGGCTC
>JADMIO010932620.1_pt1 | contig 48545 bp, 34 predicted proteins | sample 8958161 | NCBI WGS metagenome assembly JADMIO01 (sample SAMN16585339, study PRJNA669376) | soil metagenome | isolation source: Crop rotation soil | place: USA: Cullars Rotation, Alabama | collected 2011
ACAACTTGTCCACGTGGAATTCTAAGCTTAGGATCCCAATGTGCTGGAAAGGCCTCGATGCAGGACATGTATACCTGACGTACGGCAGTGTGATCGGCAACAGCATCACTACCACCAATACGAGCAATACATACAGTGTGTACTGCAGCAACACCAACACGTTTCAGAACGACACCGTGATGATTATCGGTAATAAGATTACAAACTTTACCTCAAACCCGGGCATCTACTGGAGCAGCAATTCTTCGCTATGTCATATCAAGAATAATTATATCCAGCATAATTACCACGGTATCGAGATTCAGAACTGCGCGGTGTCAGCCTACTACAACTTTGTCTTCAACAACACACTGCTTGCAGCCTCTACATCGAGCACAATTATAAATATGTATATCTCTAATGTGCCTTCTGGTTCTATATTAGAAGTGATGAATAATGTACTGGACGTCACCAGCACGGGCGGCAGATACGGTATCTACAACGCCGGCAGCAACAACGGCCAGACAGATATCTATTACAATCATGTAGACCCGAATCATACCAGCACTACTATCAGTACAGGCTTTACTTTCAGCGGCAGCAATAATGTTGCTTCCAGTTTTTCGCTGATGAGTGACGGGCATATGAATGCAGGCGCTCCCGGCATCGACGGCGGCAATCCCGGCGCACCATATTACGACCTCGACCTTACGGTAGGTGATGCAGGCGCATACGGCGGCTCGATGACGCTGGATAATTTCTTCCCTCAGTTCAACGGCAGCGCCCGTGTGTATATGGTGCACTACCCTTTCAACGTGCGCCAGGGAAATACGCTGAATGTAAAAGCAAACTCATACGACCGCTAAGCTATTGCGATGAACAGTATGAGAAAAGCCTTTGGCTTACTAATCGTATTTGCCATGTGCAGCATTGCTGTGCGTGCGCAATACATCGGCAATGCCGAATACTTCTGGGATACAGACCCGGGAGCAGGCAACGGCATTGCACTTACTGCTGCTGACGGAAATCTTGACAGCGTGCTCGAAGACGTAGTGCTCTCAACAGCGTCAGTTCCTTCCAACGGTCAGCATACACTGGGCGTGCGAGTGCGCGACGGCAACAATGTGTGGGGACCTGTGTTCTCTACCATTATTAATGTGTTGCCAAACGTGAGCAGCGTGCGCGAGATAAAAGTGACGATGGGTGAATACTTCTGGGACACTGACCCCGGGCAGGGAAGCGGCACTGCTATGGTTGCATTCGACGGTGCTTTTGATGCTGCTGTTGAGACTGCTTATCAAAGTGGCATTGCAGTTCCCGGAAGCCTCGGCGTTCACACTTTCAATGTACGTGTGCAAGGCGCAGACAACAACTGGGGACCTGTTTTCAAAACCATTATTAATGTAGACCCAAGCATTGTTGCGCAGCGTGTAATCAATGTGAGTGCAGGTGAATACTTCTGGGATACAGACCCGGGTGCCGGAAGCGGCAGCGTGATGATTGCTTTCGACGGAGCCTTTGATGATGCTGTGGAGACAGCATATCAAACAGGCATTGCAGTTCCCGGCGTTCTCGGTGTGCATACATTTAATGTACGTGTGATGGGTGCTGATAATAATTGGGGTCCTGTTTTCAAAACGGTGATTAATGTTGACCCATCCATTACAGCCCAGAGGCAAATACAAGTGACGGCTGCAGAATATTTCTGGGATACAGATCCGGGAGCAGGCAGTGCGATTGCAATGATTGCCTTCGACGGTGCATTTGACGATGCAATTGAGACAGCTTATCAAAGTGGTATTGCAGTGCCCGGCACTGTGGGTGTTCACACATTCAATGTTCGTGCACGCGGCGCTGATAATAACTGGGGACCTGTCTTTAGCACTATTATCAACGTCGATCCATCCATCACTGCACAGCGTCAGATAATGGTTACGGCAGGAGAATATTTCTTCGACACCGATCCGGGGCCGGGCAGTGCCACAGCTATGATTGCCTTCGACGGAAGTTTTGACAACGTAATGGAAACCCTGGCGGGCGGAGCCATTCCTATTCCCGTCACAGCAGGAATACATGTACTCTACATGCGGGCTCGTGGTGCTGATAACAACTGGGGACCGAAATTCGGTGTCGTTGTAAATATGGATACGAGTATTACCAATGTTGGTATTGCTGAAGTTGCAACTGCTCTCGATGTTGTCGTAAGTCCAAATCCTTTCAGCGAACAATTTACCGTTGATGTGAAAACAGGAAGCGGCGAAGTGATTGACATATTCTTAACGGATATTCGCGGAAGCTTAATCAAAAGCATGAGAACTAGCTCTGCAAAGACAGTTCTCAATTGTTCTGAGCTTGCTTCAGGAGTTTATATAGTTGGAATCAAACAAGGCTCATCAGGCATTGCATTTAGAAAGCTAGTAAAGGAATAAGGCAATTGTCTCTAATACCTAAAAGAAAAACCCCTGGGATTTGAAAAGAGTCGCAGGGGTTTTTTAATTCGGGAGTCTTGATTAATGAGCTGCACCTGTTGTCGGCTGCAAAGCAACGCGCAACCCGATGTTTACTCCTATAGCAGAAACTTTTGTTTTAGAATATGTCTTCCTGGCGCCTGTTATATCGTAGTAAGCTGAGGCTTCATCACTACTCTTTGTTACATCGGAGAGCGAAGAGATGTAACTGCCTTTAAAGGCGAGCTCAACTTGTTTGGATACAGGAGCAGTAAAACCAAGATTGCCAAAGAAAGAAAACACCAAGCCTTTGGTGCCAAGCTCACCTCCCTTGTCGTAAGACTTATTCTCATAATAGCCCAAATCAGAATCGTCTTTAACAAGAATATACGTTGACGGACCGCTTGTTGTGGGATATAATCCTTCGTAACTGTAATGACCGTCATACTTCTCCTTTGAAGAGACCGGAAAACCGGGTTGTAGGCCAAACTCCAGGAGGAAGCGTACCTTGTCAGCACGACCGGGATTTACCTGCAAGCCTACAGGCAGACTGAGAATTGAAACTCTGCGAAGCAAGGTGTAGTCTGCGATATAAAGCGGGTAATAGTAATAGTAGTATTTGTCTACGCTGAGTGCTTGCTGGTAGGTGCTTTTGTTCACTGAGAATTCTGAAAACTGCTCATAGTTTAGCCCTACGAGCAACCTAAGTCCGTTAGCGATTTTAAAGGCAAAAGAATTTTCCACTCTCAATTCTCTTTGAGAACGGATGTCGAGATGGCTGTCGCCATCGATGGTTTCATTTTTAATTCTTGAAACGGTATTGCCAACAGAAAAGCAATAATAGGTGTTGTGACGCAGGGTGTCTGTTTGAGCGGCTGCATTAAAATGAAGTGCAGCAGCAAATGCAATAGCAAGTGTTGTAGCTTTCATACGGGTTGATTATTTATTGTTGAGTTAGGGTATGTTAAATGTCGGTGCTAATGTATTATTCTGATTTGAAATTGCTAAACACATAGGGTTCACAGTGAAATTCAATAAAATCTTATCGATTTTCACACATTCATGGCATTATTTTTTCTGATTTATAACAAAACTCATGTTATGAAAAGAACAATCGTTTTTTCGCTATTCGTTTATGTGATGTGTGGAACTGCCTTCGCACAGAACTTTTCCAAAGGCATTGAAGCCGCCGTCACTACTTCGACCATTAAAATCGCAGACATAAAAGATGAAAACATCAGCTCGCTGAAAGGTGATGCTGTGATGGGTTATGAAGGTGGTCTTTGGTTTAACATCAAGATGGGACCTGTTTATCTAAAGCCGAAAGCGCTGCTGCATTATGAACGAGGCGAACTTGCTTACACTATAAATGAAACTGAAAAGAGTACGACGTTCGAAGCAGGCAAAGTGCTGGTGCCAGTGCTCGTTGGTATTAAATTCATTCCGCCTGTTCTCAGCATTGAAGGCGGTCCGGTCTTCAACTACATCGTTTTTGCGACGAAAGATTTCGAAGGCAACAAAGTGGATATCGGGAAAGCCGGCATCGGTTACCGCATCGGGCTTAACGCAGAGTTTTCAATTGTGAACCTTACCGTCAGTTATCAAGGCATAAAGAACAACGCCTCATCGGGGCTTGCATCGTTCAATACTCCAAACACAATGGTGTTTGGTATCGGCATTAAGTTCTAGTACTTCTTCCTTATTGATTCTTTCCAAAGCTTCCAGGAAAGGATGGCAGCCACAACAATGGCCACATAGCTCGCTGTCTTCGGAATCATAAAAAGTCCGATTGTGATATTCATGTCAAGTACGATACGCAGAATGTGAGCCAGGCATATAACAGCAAAAATGACGGAAGCTAATCGGGTAAAAGGGCGCATTTTAATGGTTTGAGGTCTGATATCTGAGGTTTAGGGTTCAAAGGTACGAAGCATCACAGGAAACCAAACCAAAAACTCAAAATTCAAAACCCAAAACCCCCACTGGCATGGTATTCGACAAATACGCAGTACCTTTACGACTGCGCCATTTTGCAGTTTTTACTGCCACAATGGCGTTAATTTTCTAATACTCTGACATGTCAAAAGAAGATATAGCATTATCGGGCCTACCTAACATTATAGACGACGATACCGAGTTCATCCCCCTGCTGACGCAGGAGGACGAGGAGAACATGAACCAGCAAAAGGTTCCTGACACTCTGCCAATTTTACCGCTTCGTAATACCGTGCTCTTTCCGGGGGTGGTCATACCTATTACGGTTGGCCGCGACAAGTCCATCAACCTGATTAAGGAAGCTTATAAGGGAGATAAGATTGTGGGCGTGGTGTCGCAGAAGGACACGAACATAGAAGACCCGAAGTTTGAAGATATTAATACGATAGGCACGGTGGCCAACGTGCTGAAGATGCTTCGCATGCCTGACGGGAATACGACAGTCATCATACAGGGTAAGAAGCGTTTCAAGATTAAAGAGGTTATACAGACAGATCCTTATATCAAGGCAAAAGTTGAGCACGAAGCCGACATTCTGCCTGAGAAAAATAATAAAGAGTTCCAGGCGCTGGTCAGCTCGCTGAAAGATTTGGCGCTGAAGATTATTGAGCAGTCGCCGAACATACCGAGCGATGCAGCATTTGCCATCCGAAACATAGAGAGCAATACGTTCCTGGTGAATTTCATTTCATCTAACATGAATCTGGATGTGGTGAAGAAGCAGGAGTTGCTGGAAATAGCAGACCTGAAGGAACGTGCTACAAAAGCGCTGGAGCATTTAACAAAGGAACTGCAGATGCTGGAGCTGAAGAACCAGATACAAACAAAAGTTCGGGTTGATATAGACAAACAGCAGCGAGAGTTCTTCCTTCATCAGCAGATGAAGACGATTCAGGAAGAGCTTGGAGGCCGCACACCTGAACTGGAAGTGAATGAGCTTCGCGAACGCAGCAAAAAGAAAAAGTGGAACAAAGAAGTTCAGGAAACTTTCGATAAAGAGTGTGACAGGTTGACGAGAATGAACCCGGCAGCTGCAGAATATTCTGTGGTCGTCAATTATCTGGAACTGCTTCTTGAGCTTCCGTGGAATGAATTCACAAATGACAACTTCGATTTAAAGCGCGCGCAGAAAGTTCTGGAGCATGACCATTATGGTCTGGAAAAAGTGAAGGCGCGCATACTGGAATATCTTGCCGTGCTGAAGCTGAAGAGAGATATGAAGTCACCAATCATGTGTCTTTATGGTCCTCCGGGAGTGGGAAAGACTTCGTTGGGACGTTCTATTGCAAGTGCATTGGGAAGAAAGTATGTACGGATGTCGCTTGGCGGTCTTCGCGATGAGGCAGAGATACGAGGGCATCGTAAAACATACATTGGAGCTATGCCGGGGCGAATTATTCAGAACCTGAAGAAGGCGAAGAGTGCGAATCCCGTGTTTGTGCTTGATGAAATCGATAAACTTGGAAATGATTTTCACGGAGACCCATCCTCTGCCCTGCTTGAAGTACTGGACCCGGAACAAAACAACACATTCTACGACAACTTCGTTGAGATAGACTTCGACCTGAGCAATGTGTTATTCATTGCGACGGCGAATTCACTGAGTACGATTCAGCCTGCATTGCTTGACAGAATGGAAATCATCGACATCACAGGATATACCGTTGAAGAGAAGATACAGATTGCATTGAAGCACCTGATGCCGAAGCAGCTTGAAGCGCATGGACTGAAGAAGGAACATGTGAAGCTGTCGGCGAAGATTATTGAGTTCATCATCGAACGGTATACACGTGAATCGGGTGTGCGCGGGCTGGAAAAGAAGATAGCTGCGCTGATACGGAGCATTGCCAAGAAAGTGGCGATGGAAGAAAAGTATGATGTGGCACCAACTGAAGACGATGTGATTAAACTTCTCGGCGCCCCGATATTCCTTAAAGATAAATACCAGAAGAATGAGTCGGCAGGAGTTGTTACCGGCCTTGCGTGGACTCCCGTCGGCGGAGATATTCTGTTCGTCGAGACAAGCCTGAGCAAGGGCAAAGGAAAAATGGCATTGACCGGCAACCTCGGCGATGTTATGAAAGAATCTGCGATGATTGCCATGGCGTACCTGAAAGCACACAGCGAGCAACTGAAAGTAGATGCGCGTCTGTTTGATCAATGGGACGTGCATATTCATGTGCCGGAAGGAGCAACACCAAAGGACGGACCGTCTGCGGGCATTACCATGCTGACGGCGCTTGCGTCCTCATTCACACAGCGCAAGGTGAAAGACCATCTTGCGATGACAGGTGAGATAACACTGAGAGGAAAGGTTCTTCCTGTGGGAGGTATTAAAGAAAAGATACTCGCTGCGAAGCGCGCAGGTGTTAAAGAGATTATTCTTTCTATCGACAATCAAAAAGATATTGAAGAAATAAAGAAAGAGTACATCAAAGACCTGAAGTTTCATTATGTGAAGGAGATGATTGAAGTGGTGAACATTGCCTTGCTTAAGGAAAAGGTAAAGAACCCGCTGAAGCTTACGGTAACTCCGAACGGAGTTGAAACCAAGAAGACAATCCTTACCGAAGAAGAGCTGAATTAACCGTGAAGCTTCTCTTCTCCTATCTTAAGAACTACAAGTGGCTTGGCATTCTTGCCTTGTCGCTTGCTGCCATCAACCAGTGCTTCTCACTTCTCGACCCGCTGATTGCAGGTAAGATGCTTGACCGCTTCGGCGTTCACGTAGGTGATTATCGTGGTGAGCCTTTTCAAAAGTTCTTCAATGATATACTTTGGCTCCTGCTCGCTTCGATGGGAGTTGCCATGGTGTCTCGCATTGCGAAGAACTTCCAGGATTATTTCACTAATGTTATCACGCAGCGTCTCGGCGCACAGGTTTATACCGATGGCATTCGTCATTCTCTTGAATTGCCTTACCAGGTTTTTGAAGATCAGCGCAGCGGTGAGACACTCGGCAAGCTTCAGAAAGTAAGGACTGACTCCGAACGTTTCATCACCGCTTTCATCAGCATTGTCTTCCAGACGTTAGTTGGTGTCGTGTTCGTTGTCATCTATGCTGTGAAGATTCATTGGCTTATTGCTCCTGTTTTTCTTCTTACTGTTCCTATTCTTGGCTTCATAAGCAGTCTTCTCAGCAAACGCATAAAGAAAGTTTCCAAGACCATTCTGAAAGAAACTACTTCACTTGCAGGCTCTACTACCGAGTCATTGCGCAATATTGAACTCGTAAAGAGTCTTGGTCTTGCGAAGCAGGAAATCACACGCCTCAATTCAATTACAGGACGTATTCTGAAGCTTGAACTCAACAAGGTTAAATACATACGCAGCTTGAGCTTCGTGCAGGGAACAACCGTTAACTTCCTTCGCACCACGCTAATCTTCATGCTCTATTATATGGTCTTCAAAGACCTTATCACTCCCGGCAAGTTGATGACGCTGATGTTTTATTCCTTCTTCATCTTTGGTCCGCTGCAGGAGCTTGGCAATGTGATTGCCATCTACCGTGAGGCACAGGCATCGCTTGGCAATTTTGAAGAGCTCATGAGTACGCCTGCCGAAGTAAGACCTAAGCTGCCCAGGCAGCTTGAAGATGTTTCCAAACTCCGCTTTGAGAATGTTCAATTCAAACACATCACAGCAACGACCTATGCCGTTGAAAATATTTCCTTCGAAGCACAGAAGGGGCAAACTGTTGCCTTTGTTGGTCCTTCAGGAAGCGGCAAGACAACCTTGGTTAAACTTCTCGTAGGCCTTTATCGTCCGGAGAAAGGGACTATCTACTACAATGATATTCCTGGGAACGAAATCAACTTCGATGAGCTGCGCGAGCAGATTGGTTTTGTCACACAGGACACGCAGCTGTTCTCAGGAACAATCCGTGAGAATCTTCTTTTCGTCAGACCTGACGCAACGGATGAGCAGTGCATGGACGTCCTTATGAAGTCGTCCTGCCAAAGCCTGCTTGCAAGAGCTGACAAGGGTTTAGACACTGTGATTGGTGAAGGTGGTGTAAAAGTTTCAGGTGGGGAAAAGCAAAGGCTCTCCATTGCGCGAGCGCTACTCCGCCAGCCTACCTTACTTGTATTCGATGAAGCTACTTCCTCTCTTGATTCACTGACAGAAGAAGAGATAACAGATACAATCCGCAACCTTTCAAATACAAAGCAACACATCACCATCCTGATTGCGCACCGTCTCAGCACCATCATGCATGCTGATAAGATTTTCGTTCTTGAGAAAGGACAAATTGTAGAAAGCGGCCGTCATCATGATTTGCTTGAAGACAAAGGTCTCTACTATGCTATGTGGCGTCAGCAAATTGGAGAGCGAAAGCATGTTGCTGTACCGAATAACGGGCAAGCTATACATGCAAAGCAGCCTACTCTTAATTAGTAGACAGTGCTTGAAGGCCTAAGCAGTAAATTAAAACATCGTCTTTCTTTACCTCTGCCGGGTCGTGAGGCTCAACTTCGCATGGCGCATTCAGAGCGCAGGGAAAGCATGATGCGTTTTGCCATTCCTGACACTGCCCGCAAAGGCGCAGTTCTTATTCTCTTCTTTGAAGAAGACAATAAAATTAAACTTCCTCTCATCCTTCGTTCAGAATATAAAGGTGTGCATAGCGGGCAGGTCGCATTGCCGGGAGGTAAGTTTGAGGACATTGATGAAGAATTAAAATACACTGCTCTCCGCGAAGCTGAAGAAGAGATTGGCATCTTCCGTAATGATGTTGACATCATCGGAAGCCTGTCTGAAGTTTACATTCCTCCAAGCAATTTTCTTGTACATCCTTTTATCGGAGTTTCAGCAACCGTTCCTTCCTTTATCCCCCACGAAGAGGAAGTGAAAGAAATATTCTCTGTCGATATTGACACATTGCTTGACGATTCTATTGTCGCTGATAAAGAAATCACGCTGAGCAGCGGCGTGAAAATTGTCACTCCTTTATTTACGATTATGAATTATCAAGTATGGGGCGCAACGGCAATGATATTAAGCGAGCTGAAAACATTGTTGCGCGAAATAGAAACCGGGCAATAAAAAACCGGCAGTCTTTTTCAAAACTGCCGGTCGAGTTTAAGGCTGTCCTGCTTATGGCAGGGAATATCTATTAAAGGCTTTTAGTTCTTCAAAATCTTTTGAGTGCAGGCATCAGCGTCTTTGACTATAGTTACATAGTAAATGCCCTGGCTAAGATTTACATCATTAACAGTGTATGCATTCTCACCTTCCACCGCTTGCAAATCTTTTTTTGCGACTGTTTTACCCACACAATCCATTACGTAAAGATGCGCAGTTCCTGCAGAAGAAGAAATGTAATTAAGATGCAGACCGTCTTCAGAAGAAAACGAAGTAAGAGTCGCTATATTTTCAGGTCGTCCGCCTGCGCCGCCGCTCAGAATGATTTTCTTTATCGGAGAATAAGTAGTACCCAAGCCTGCATCGAATTGCGCAAGGCGATACCAAACCGTTGATGAAGTAACATTATAATCAACGACCATATATTTCTGAATCGATGTAGTCACGCCGTCGCCAACTACAGTAGCAAAAGCAGTAAAGGTGATACCGTTGGTAGATTTTTCAACCGTGTAAACCGAATTGTCTGCGCCGGGCATTGACTGCCATGTACAATACACATCAGAATTTTTCGCCTTCGCAACAAAGCGGTTGATATAGGCGCTGCGTGTATCATTACCGCCATCGGCCACTACTACCTCATTTGATGTCTCACTTACATTGGGCCATCTTACTGTCTTTACAGTTGTAGCCATGGAATAGCCATGGAAGTCTGTAGCTTTTATACGGTAAAGAATATAGCCATCTGTTACCTGTTGGTTGCCTACATATCCCGGATTATTATCAGTGAAATTATAAGTCATAGTATTATGACTGTCGCCGGCGCCCTGAATACTTGTCAGTGAAATCCACGACATGTTTGCACTGCGGCCCGTAGGTGCCCATGCCTTCTCTACTGTAAAGGATGCATTGTTTGTTTGCGAAAGCGTCTGCCAATAACACATCACCGTGTTGTTACCCTGGGTAACTGTGAAGGTTCCGAATTGAACTGCAGCCAAAGCGCCTTTTGGAGCATATATAAATATGCTGGTCAGAATTGCCAAGGCAATAACACTTGCTATACGTTGACGTTTAATGTTTGAGATTTTCATTTTAATAGAGGTAGATGTTTTTAAATAATAATTTGAATTTCCGGCAATTTATAAGGCTGTGGTTGGAGCAATTACCAAAGAACCCTTTATATCTTACAAATGACAGAGGCCTGCAAATACTCCCTTTACTGGCTTTTATTTCATAAAACCATAAGAAATTGTCAAAAAAATAGCAAAAAACAGTTTTGGATGGCTTCCGTCAGTTGGCGGGAGAGACTTTACCCGCGTAAGATGCCTTCCGTCAGTTGGCGGGAGAGGCTTTACCCGCGTAAGATGACTTCTGCCATTGGTGGGAGAGACTTTACCCGCGTAAGATGCCTTCCGTTAGTTGGCGGGAGAGACTTTACCCGCGTAAGATGGCTTCCGGCAGTTGGTGGGAGAGGCTTTACACGCGTAAGATGACTTCTGCCATTGGCAGGAGAAGTCAAGGCCATTTAATTTTCCTTTGCTTAAAAAAAAGCAGAAAAAATAAAAAGAGGTTTCCTTTGCTTTAAAATAAAAAAGCCCCGCCTTTTGTGGCGGGGCTCCAATCTTATTTGTCAGGATAAATTCTTTCCTCAGGAGCTTTCTTCGCTCCGTCGAAATCGGCGCGTGAAAGGATTGTGAGTAAAGTTTCCTTCGCTGCCCTTAACTGTGCGTTGAGTTTAGGCATGTCGTTTTTCCAAAGAGCTTCTGCAACATCTTTCTGCTTCTGCATGTCGAACTTCAACCCATCGACCCGCTGAAGCTGCGAATCGGTAGGGCGGCCATCGTAGGTGACTACCTGTGCATAGAGTTCGCTGAGCTTTTCGCGGATGCGCTCTTCGCCGGTGATGCCAAGACCTTCCTTGGTCGCAATTAATTCTTTGCGGATTTTTTCAAGCTTGTCTAAATAGTCCTGCACCGCTTTTTTCACTGTGGCATTTTTTGTTGTTGCCAGGATTGATTTTGAACTGTCAATCTGGTTGAGCACTTGCTGGTTGAAGAAGGCAAGATCTTCCGACATATTGTAAAGCTGTTGTGCCGATTTGCGCTCTTGCGCTATGTCTTCATCGCTGTGCTGCGAAATAGGGTCTTTCACAAGGGTTACATTTCCTGAATAGGTCTTATCGCCCTTGGTGATGCGTACAGTGTAGGTGCCGGGTTCAACGAGCATACCGGTGAAGCCTGCATAATCGAGGCGCACACCTTTTGCAGTGCGCGGCGGCTTGGTGCGCATACTCCAGTTTATTTTGTTGATGCCTTTGCGTTTTGTCGCGGGCACGGTGCCAAGCGATTTTCCATCCTTATCGAAAATCTCAACCGTCAGGTCGCCGGAAGTAACACGGTCTTTGAGGTAATAGATAATGCGGCAATCCTCCGGTGAGTTAGGCCCGACGAATCCGCCGGCACTTGGAAATGCTCCGCCCCAATGTCCGTTGGTAACGGGAGTCGGGCGTGTCGTCAGAATCGTCAGGTCTGAATTCAGCACTTCCGGCGTAAGTTGGCGCAGCGGTGAAATGTCATCGACAATTAATATTCCGCGGCCATGCGTGGCAAGAACTAAGTCATTCGTCTTAGGATGAATCTGAATATCGCGCACGGCACAATTCGGAATCTTCGCATTCATCTGCGCCCAGTTGTCACCTCCGTCGAACGATACATACAAGCCGAATTCGCATCCGAGGAAAAGGAGATTTGGATTGACGATGTCTTCTTTAATCTTGTGAGCATAACCTGCATGAGTTTCCATGGTGTTCAGCAGCTTCCATGTCTTACCCATGTCAGTCGACTTCGCACAATAGGTATTCATATCGCCATACATGTGGTTGTCAAACGTAGCGTAAAGAGTATTCTTATCGTACTTGCTCGGCTCGATACTGCTAACCCATGTCTGCTTTGGAATGCCTTTTACATTTTGATTGACCTTCGTCCATGTCTTGCCGCCGTCAGTCGTTATCTGCAGGTTGCCGTCATCAGTGCCGACAAAAATTGTGTTGCCGTCAAACGGAGATTCTGCCACCGTGAAAATGGTGCAATGATTTTCTGCGGATGAATTATCTGTAGTGACTCCCCCACTCTCTTCCTGCTTTTGTTTCAGGGTATCGTTAGTGGTCAGGTCAGGAGAGATGCGCTCCCATGTTCTTCCCTGGTTGGAAGAACGGAAGAGGAACTGCGCCGCTTCATAAAGTTTTTTGCTCGTCACACCTATATATAAAGGTGTGTTCCAGTTGAAGCGAAGCTTCTTCTCGCCTTTCTCAGGCTTCGGCTGAATGTCCTGGTATTCGTTTGTCACTCTATTGATGCGGTAAGCATAACCGCCCTGCGATTCAGAGTAAACAATATTCTTGTCATTCGGGTCAGGCTGCACCCAGAAGCCATCGCCGCCTCCAACATTAATCCAGTCGCCGTTGTCAATGCCGCCGATACTTTGCGAAGCCGTCATCCAGGAACCGTTATCCTGAAGTCCGCCATATACATTGTAAGGACTTGCATCATCAACCTGCACATGATAAAACATGGAAATAGGAATATTATTAATGAAAAGCCAGTTGTTGCCTTTGTCAAGGGACATATAAATGCCTCCATCGGTGCCAAGCATCAAGTGAGAAGGATTGTTTGGATTTATCCAAAGCGCATGCATATCGCTGTGAACCCAGCCGCCTGCTTGTGATGCATCTTTAAAAGATTTTCCTCCGTCATCACTGATAGACATTGACCACGCCGGTCTGTAGACACGCATAGGATCAGTAGGGTCAACGGCAATTACGCTGAAATAAAACGGACGACCTTCAACATTGTTGTTACTGCCCTGCTCTTTCCATGATTCGCCGCCATCGGTAGATAAGTAGAGATTCGTCTTCTTCGCTTCAACAATTGCAAAGAGATTATCAGGCTGACTTGGAGCAAGAGCCATGGCTACGCGCCCGAACTCAGTAGTCGGTAATCCGTTAGAAAGTTTCTTCCACGTTTTGCCTCCGTCCATACTCTTATAGACAGCGCTTCCCTTTCCGCCGGAAGAAAACGAATAAGGTTTTCTGCGGAACTCCCAGGTGCTTGCATAGATGATGTCAGGGTTTTTAGGATTGACTAAAACTTCGGCGCAGCCTGTTCTCTCGTTTACGTAAGGAAGAATGCTGTTCCATGTTTTACCACCGTCAGTAGTCTTGTAAAGACCTCTGTTCTTGCTGTCACTCCACAACGGACCGGGAACTGCTACATAAACTTCGTTAGTGTTTTTAGGGTTAATAGCAATACGACTAATACGCTCAGAGGAGTCGAGTCCGACTTTCACCCAATTCTCTCCTGCATCAGTAGTCTTATACAAACCGGTTCCGATACTGACAGAGTTGCGTGTGTTTGACTCACCGGTTCCACACCAAACAACGTCCGGGTTGCTCTGATCGATTGCCAAAGCACCAACAGATTGGTTGTACTTGTCGAAGATTGGTTTGAAAAGAGTTCCGCCCGTAGTAGATTTCCAGATACCGCCGCCGGCAGTTCCTACATACATGATACGCGGCTCTTTCGCCACTGCATCAATAGCAGTGATGCGGCCACCCATTACGGCAGGGCCAATCTGGCGGGCTTCCATCATTCCCAGCGTTCCGCTGGTAACTTTTGTTTGCGCATTTGCTGACTGAAAGCAAACAGCTAACGAGAGAATAGAAAATAACTTAGTTTTCATTTAGGTTGAGTTTGAAGTAATAAAAGAGAAAACCGTCTGCCTGAGGCGGACGGTTTTGATTATACTTTACTTTTTATCAGTAGTAGACGGTGTTGCCGGAGCGGGTGGTGGCATCTTGAACATAGACTCGTCAATCTTCGGATTCACTTCTACTGTCTCCATATTGATTGCCTGGCCTTGCGCAGCGTCTTTTTCTCTGGCTTCCATTGTAAAAGGAAACATTACTCCGTCAACCTTCTTATAATTCGACATAATATTCTCACCTTCTACTTCTTTGTCTTCGAATTTACGCTTTGTGGTTTCTTTTAAAATTAAGTAAGAAGATGCATCGATATAATAATACTTTATATCACCAGTTTTCTTTGTGAGTTTCAGCTTATAGGTATCTGTTCCTTCCATATCTTCCTTACCGAGGTATTCAACGGTACTTCCTTTCTCTTTGTAGTTGAAAAGGTTTCCAGCAATGTCTGTTTGATCCTGCGACTCGCGGATTTGTTCAGGATTCATGCGCTCAGCATCTTTCTTACCACCAAACGGGTTAATCTGCCAGCCATCACTGCCATCAATAGCCTGTATCATTTTCATACCCTGGAATTCAAAGTCCATACGGTAGCTTTTATTGTTTACCACGAACATAGTGATAGGGGCTTTCATATTCGGACCCACATCAACCGTTGCAGTCATCTTAAGTGTTTTAATTGAGGCAAGCTTGTCCTTACCCCCCATGGCTTCAATATTCTTGTTAACGATTTCGTCTGCCGTCTGGGCAAAAGCAAAAGCAGTTGACATGAGGAAAAGAGCAGAAACAATTAATTTCTTTTTCATTATGAGTTTGTTTAAAATTTGAGTTTGAAAATCCAAATGTACTCTTAGAAAACGAGACAGAGAAGTTAAGGAAGAGTTAATCCAAACGGGTTCCTTTTTTAACAAAATTTAACCGAGTATTTCATTGCTCTTTCATTCTATGGCAGACAATTTTGTCGCCGATCCGCCAAAGCTTCAGCATTGGAGCAATGGCATAAAATTTGACAATTGTGTTATACTAAATCTAAAAAATTCAGAAACTATGTTTAGAGAAATTAAAAAGACAATAGCTTTTATTCTGATAGCAGGCATCGGAGGCTATGCAGGCTCCTATGTCTTCAATCACAACCAGCAAAACTATAGTGTTGGTTCTATTTCTTCAAAGAACCAAATCGAACAAACTGTTCAGCCTGTCAAAGGGCATTTTGCCGCACTGACTGTCAATGAAAGTCTGCCAGACTTTGTCAAAGCGGCAGACGCTTCAGTCCATGCAGTGGTTCACGTTAAGATCTACGGAACTCCAACTTACAATCCATTCCTCGACCCGTTCGGAGGTTTCTTCGGACAACAGCAGCGCAGTGGTCAGCAGCAGTTATTCGGCACTGGCTCCGGAGTTATTGTGACTTCTGACGGGTATATCGTCACCAACAATCACGTCGTAAATGCCGAAGGCGCGCCTGTTGACAAAGTGGAGGTAACATTGAATAACAACCGCAGCTATCCTGCTAAAGTTATCGGCACTGATCCATCTACCGACCTTGCCCTTCTGAAAATAGACGAGAAGAATCTTCCATTCATTGCTTATGGAAACTCTGACGATTTAAAAGTCGGCGAATGGGTACTTGCAGTCGGCAACCCTTTCCAACTGACCTCAACTGTTACAGCAGGTATTGTAAGTGCTAAAGCCCGAAACATCGGCATGCTTGGCGCAACAAAAAATAATATTGAATCATACATTCAAACTGATGCTGCAGTAAACCCAGGCAACAGCGGCGGAGCATTAGTAAATACCCGCGGCGAACTTGTCGGAATTAACTCAGCCATTGCATCACCTACCGGCGCTTATTCAGGATATTCTTTTGCAATTCCTGTTAACATAGTCCGCAAAGTCATGGATGACTTAGCTGAATTCGGAACTGTTCAACGCGGTTTCATTGGAGTTAGCATTCGCGACGTCGACAGCAAGATTGCTCAGGAGAAAGGCTTGAAAGACATCAAAGGCATTTACGTTGCCGGATTAACAGAAGGCGGTGCTGCAAAGCAAGCCGGGATTAAAGAAGGTGACGTAATTGTAAAAGTCGGCGATGCAGAAGTAAACTCAATGCCTGAACTCCAGGAGCAGGTAGGTCGTTTCCGCCCCGGCGATAAAGTTGGTGTCACTGTAGAGCGAGATGGCAAAGAACTTCTCTACTTAGTCACTCTTCGCAATTTTGAAGGAAGCACTGCTGTGTCACGAGTAAATCCATCTCTCAGCATGCTCGGAGGTACTTTTGAAGAAGTATCCAAATCCGACAAAGCCAACCTCGGCATCAGCGGCGGAGTAAAAATCTCTAAGCTCGGCACCGGCAAGCTTCGCGGAGTTGGAATTCGAGAAGGCTTTATCATCACCAGTATCGACCATAAACCAGTCCGAACTACGGGTGATGTCGAAGCAGCCTTAAAGGACAAACAAGGCGGAGTCCTCATCGAAGGAATCTACCCTAACGGCACCAAGAGCTATTACGGCTTTGGAATGTAGAATTTCAGATTTCCAAATGTCAAAAAACGCGGATTTATGGCTTAAATCCGCGTTTTTCTTTAATCCGCAATTTTGCTCAATCCGCAATCCGCAATTTTATAAAATCAGAAAACAAAATGCCCCCAGCCGTGTTTCTACACCATATTCACCACCATTTTTAACATCCACTTTATTAACAATCCGGCGAGTTATCACCAAACCGAAAATAAATTTGTTTCGTTTTTTGAAGCGTCCTATATTTGCAAATAAGAAAAATGTCTAATTTTCTTCGTTTTTTATCACAAACCCCTTATCAACAATAACCAAAATCCATGCGTCAGCTAAAAATTACCAAGTCGATAACCAACCGTGAAAGTCAGTCGCTGGAAAAGTATTTACAGGAAATAGGTCGTGAAGAACTTATCACGGCTGAAGAGGAAGTGCGCCTCGCCCGAAAAATCAAAGAGGGCGACCAGAATGCACTTGACCGCTTAACAAAAGCCAACCTGCGTTTCGTAGTGTCTGTTGCAAAGCAGTACCAGAACCAGGGCCTCAGTCTCCCTGATTTAATCAACGAAGGAAACCTCGGTCTCATCAAAGCTGCAAAGCGTTTTGATGAAACACGTGGTTTCAAATTCATCTCCTATGCCGTATGGTGGATTCGTCAAAGTATCCTTCAGGCATTGGCAGAGCAAAGCCGTATCGTACGTCTTCCTCTCAACCAGGTAGGCTCACTCAATAAAATATCAAAAGCATACAGCAAGCTCGAGCAGGAGTTCGAGCGCGAACCTTCTCCTGAAGAAATCTCTAAGATTCTTGAAATACCAATGGAGAAAGTCAGCGACACCATGCGCGTCAGCGGCAAGCACGTATCGATGGATGCTCCGTTCGTACAAGGTGAAGACAACAGCCTTCTCGACGTATTAGAGAATTCTGATTCTCCGCGTGCAGACCATTTCTTAATGAATGAATCTCTTCAAAGAGAAATCGAGCGTTCACTCAGCACGCTTACTGAAAGAGAGCGCGAAGTCATCAAACTTTTCTTCGGAATAGGAATGAACCACGGATTGACTCTTGAAGAAATCGGAGCAAAGTTTGATTTAACCCGCGAGCGTGTACGCCAGATAAAAGAAAAAGCAATCCGCCGCCTGCGCCATAAATCCCGCAGCAAATTGCTCAAGGCATATTTAGGATAATCACATAGTTTTTTAGTTATAAAGAAAAAGCCGGCTCATTTGAGTCGGCTTTTTTATTTTTTTTAAAACCTGACAAAATCTGCCAAAAAGTCCGCCAGCCCCGTTTTTAAATCAAAAATGAACTCTCGCGGGAACGCGAAAGACTTTCGCGGGAAAGAAATTGACTTTCCTGGGAACGGAATTGACTTTTCCGGGAAGGAAATTAACTTTCGCGGGAACGGAATCAACTTCCTTGGGAAAGAAACTGACTTTCGCGGGAACGGAATCAACTTTACTGGGAAAGAAATCGATTCTCAAGGGAAGGAAATTAACTTTCATGGGAAAGAAAACTACCCTCCCGGTGACGGAAATTACTTTTACGGTCAAGAAAATCCCAACCCTAAACCCCAAACTCAAAACCCTAAACCCTTAATTTCTATCTTTGGCCTCCCAAATATTAAAACCAGAATGGATACCGATATTTTAACACCAGAAAAGAAATTGACAGAAAAAAAGAACCGTTACGAAGCCGAATTAGCAGAATGGATACCCCTTGAAAAGGCAGCCATAGACCTCATCCACGTCTGCGGCAACCTGTGGTACGACAAAAGCGTCGAGCTAGTCCTTTTCCGCAACCAGTTAGTAGACCGCACCAGCAGCGAAATCCTCAACCTGCACCAGTACGCAAAAGACTTCGTCAAAGAACCCATCAACGTCATCGACACCCTGATGCTGGCCAATGAAGTAAAGAAACTCGACCTCGCCCCTTCCCGCATCGACCTTGGAAGACTTGGAGCAGAATGGCTAAAAGAAAAAACGAAACATAAAACTGCCTCCGATTTTGTAAACTCAAAGATTGGAAGCTTTATCGGAAAAGAAAAAAGAGTTCTTACTCCGAAAGATGTCGTTCTCTATGGCTTCGGCCGCATTGGCCGCCTCTTGATGAGAGAATTGATTTCTCAAGCCGGCAAGGGCGAGCAATTGCGTCTTCGTGCAGTTGTTACAAGAAACAACAGCGATGAAGACATCATCAAGCGCGCAGAGCTTCTCCGCAACGATTCAGTTCACGGACCATTCCCCGGAACAGTTATTGAAGATTTAAAAAATAAAGCTCTCATCGTAAACGGCCACTCCGTTCACATGATTGCTGCAAGCGATCCTTCTTCCATTGATTATTCTGCTTACGGAATTAACGATGCATTAATCATCGATAATACAGGCATTGCCCGCGACAGAGATGGTTTAGGAAAACACCTGAAGTCAAAAGGAGCAGGCAAAGTTCTTTTGACTGCACCCGGCAAAGGCGACATTCCAAATGTCGTTCATGGAATAAATGAGAAAGGAGTTGGCAAGAACGAAACCATCTACTCTGCTGCCTCTTGTACTACTAATGCAATCGTTCCTGTCCTTTCAGTTATAGAAAGTAAAATCGGAATTGAAAAAGGACATCTTGAGACCATTCACGCATATACCAACGACCAGAACCTGCTCGATAACTATCACAAGAAATCCCGCCGCGGTCGTTCTGCTGCCTTAAATATGGTAATTACTGAAACTGGTGCTGACAAAGCCGTCTCTAAAGTTCTTCCGGCATTAGCGGGGAAGCTTAGCGGCAATGCAGTGCGCGTCCCTACTCCTGATGTGTCGCTTGCCATTCTCAATCTTCAACTGAAGACCAGCGTTACTAAAGAAAGTATTAACGAAATACTTCGTAATGCATCTTTACAAGGACCTCTAGTAGAACAAATTCATTACCTCGTATCAAATGAAGTCGTCTCTTCTGATTTGATTGGCAGTCCTTACGCATCCATCGTTGACAGCGCAGCCACAATCGTCCATAAGGACGGTAAGAGCGCAGTGCTGTATGTATGGTATGATAACGAATACGGATATAGCCGCCAGGTAATGCGCTTCGCAAAGCATGTAAGCGATGTAATCCGCCTGACGTATTATTAAAACATAAGTCTAACAAAAAGAAAAAGCCGCCACGAAAGTGACGGCTTTTTTCATTTACAGAAGTGCCCGAAGTGAGACTCGAACTCACAAGGAAATTACTCCAACGGCTTCTGAGACCGCAACGTTTGCCAATTTCGCCATCCGGGCTTTATGACTTGTCCAAGTCAGTTCCTATAAATCGGAACATTACAAACGGAATGATAACCTATTCGATTATCGTGCCCAGGAGGAGATTCGAACTCCTACACCCTTGCGGGCGCCAGCCCCTCAAGCTGGTGCGTCTACCAATTTCGCCACCTGGGCAGGTGGTTATTTAAAGGGCTGCAAAAATAGAAATAATGGTCACTTGAGGTATTTGTCAAGCCAACCGTAAAACGTTCTCTGCCAGAGCACACTGTTCTGCGGTTTCAATACCCAATGGTTTTCATCAGGAAATGTGAGTAGACGGGCGGGAACATTCATAGTCCGAGCAGCAGTATAGGCTTCCAATCCTTGCTCATAAGGAACCCGGTAATCCTTTTCATTAGTGATGACGAGTATCGGAGTATCCCAGTTCTTTACATAGCGATGAGGAGAATGCTTTTCGTAATTGAAAAGATTCTTGGTATTCCATGGCATACCTCCATATTCATTGTTCGGAAACCAAAGTTCCTCAGTTGCTGCCATGCTCTCAAGATTAAATACTCCGTCATGAGCAATAAATGCTTTGAAGCGTTTGTTATGATTGCCTGCAAGCCAGTAAACAGAATAGCCGCCAAAGCTTGCACCCACAGCCCCAAGTTTATCTTTATTTACAAATGGCTCTTTCGAAACACTGTCAATAGCACTGAGAAGATCCTTCATTGCCTGTCCACCCCAGTCATTTGATATCTGGTCATTCCATGCCTGGCCAAATGAAGGAAGACCACGCCTGTTCGGCGCAACAACGATATATCCATTTGCCGCCATCAATTGGAAATTCCAGCGATAAGAGAAGAACTGGCTGACCGTACTCTGCGGTCCGCCCTGGCAGTAAAGTAGTGTAGGATATTTTTTCTTTGTGTCAAAGTCTGGAGGATAAATAACCCAGGTAAGGATTTCCTTGTTGTCAGTTGATTTAATCATCCTCTTCTCTACTCTGGCAAGCTTTACAGTTGAAAGAATGTCTTTATTAGTAAAAGTGATTTGTTTTGAAGCGCCAGTCTTCAGATCAATACTGAATAGTTCAGTAGGTGAAGAAATGGATTGACGAGCTGTAATTAGTACATCTTCTCCTTTAGCGTTGGTAGACAAAGAAAAAGCCACATGATCAGCTTCATCGTTTGTAATTTGACGAAGAGGCTGCTTTGCCTTCGAATCTAAATCATAAGAGAAAATATTCTCTGTAGCCTTAACTCCTGCCATGAAGTATATTTTATTCCCCTTCTTATTCCATTCAGCGCTCTCTACGTGGAAATCAAAATCCTTTACAAGCTGGTCTCTTTTCTTCGTTGCAAAATCATAGATGTAGAGACGCTGAAGATCTGATTCATTGCCGGCAACAAGCTGACACTTCCAAGTAATCTTAGTTCCATCCAGGCTGAAGCGCGGGTCTTTGTCATAGCCGGGAAGGCCATCTGTGATATTGGTTGTTGTGCCATCGGCAACATTGTAAATATATATTTCAGAATTAGTACTGACTGCATATTCCTTTCCTGTAAGCTTCTTGCACGTATAGGCAAGCATCTTTCCGTCTGCACTCCACGATACTTGCTCATCTCCCCCATCAGGTTTCATCGGCGAATCAAACCGTTCACCAGCCATAATATCTGTAGGGGAATCAATCTTACCATTATCAAATTTTGCAACAAATACGTGACTGTACGTTCCATCAGACCATGTATCCCAATGACGATAGTTCAAGTCATCATAAATTCTTCCTGTTGTTTTTGGTAAATCAGGATTTAAATCCTTCGGAGTTTTATCAATTTTCACATCAGTTGCATACCATATCATATTACCTGAAGAAGATAGGCCATACGTATTAATATCATAAGAGAATCTGCTGACTTGAGTCAGACTTGTTCCATCAGCATTTACAGACCATAGCTGGCTGCTGCCGCTCTTACCACTGAGAAAATAAATTTTCTTAGCGTCAGAACTCCATCTTGCAGTATTGGCATTAATCGAATCAACTACAACTTTCGATATACTACCGGTCTGAATATTCACCTTCCAGATTGCAGACTTACCTGAATTTGCTTCAAGATTATAATTCTTGACATTATAAAGTGCTTCAGTTCCGTTAGGCGAAAGCTGCGGATCGGAAACACGCCCCAGCTTCCATAGAAATTCCGGAGTGATCACCTGCGCATTCACCATAACAGTGGTCAATGCAATAACGATTGATAAGATAGTCTTCTTCATTAAAATGATTTTAAGGGTGGCGAAAATAGGACTTAAAAGGAATTATTTGCCCGCGTTATAAATTTCAACGGCCTTTTTCAAATGTTTGTCCTTTTTCTCTTCAAGAAATGCAGATATACCAATACAGGCGACGCCTCCTCCTAAAAGGAAGGCACGATAGCCGCCGAAAAACTCATCGTTCTTTTTATCGAAAAAGAACGAACCGGCATACAGGCCCATGAGGCCGGCAAAGCCAAGCTGGAGACCAAGCTTTGTGGCTTTTATCTTAACGTATTTATTAAGCTCCACGGATGCGTGCGGATTTTTTTCAAGATGATAAGCAAGGTTCCCCGCAAAGAATTTCATTCGCATAGGTTCGCGATCACCTACTTTAAAATACCAGCCTTCCTTCTGACTGCCTTTCACAACTTCTGAATCAGCAAGTAAAGTGATTTTGTCATTTACGGAAGTTGGCAGGTCCTGCTGCACAATGACGGGTTGTTGAGCAGGAACAGATGGTGGAACTGCTTTAATTTCTACAGGTTTTTCAGCATCGATGCCTTTGAATTCTATCAGGTCAATATCATTACTGTGCGACGTCTTTCGAAGAGCAAAATGTTCAACTGTAGTTTTGCCTTCGTTGATTGGAATATTCTTTTCAATCAGAGTGGCGAAAGAATCTTTCTTACAAATAACAGTCACTCTGCCCGCAGGAAGATTTCTTGCAACGTATTCGCCACCAAGGTCAGGAACAATGGAAGTAAAAAGAGAATCACCGTAATAAATGGTGATACCTGCATCATCTATTACATTCTCGGTATTCTTCTGCGTAACTTTTCCCCTCAATTCACCTGTTTGCCCATAGGTGGCAGAAGAACAAATGAGAAAAATGAGAAGAATGATTGTTCTATTCATTATAAAAAATAAAAGCCCGAAAGTAAAAACAATCGGGCCTTTAACATTGGTAGCTTTTCCTTATTTCTTCTCAGGCTTTTCCTCCATTTGTTTTTCACCGTCTTTATCTATGTAGACCTTCGTCTCAACCTTCATATGTGAACTATCGCCGCTCATCATTTCCTCGCAACATTCGCCCTTCTCTTCGTCCATTTCGCAGCAGCGCATACCGCCCTGTCCTTTCATTCCCATGCAGCAATCCATATTGCCCATGCCATGGTGTCGCATAAACATATGTGAGTGCTCCATTCTATCATTATCATGATGGCGCATCATCATAACTCCGCGCACAACCTGGCATACAAGGATAAGTAATCCTACAGTTACGATTAGATAAGAAATCCATTTGAAAAGAGAGCTGACTTGTTGGGTGTTTGCTTTAAGAAGCAAATGCATTGCTGCAATAAGTGTAAGCAGCGTAATACAGATAGAAATATAGATGTGCATAATTAATTGGTTTAGTGCAACAAATGTATTCTTTTGACTCAACACATGGCAAATTACTTCCCTGCCTTTGTTAGTTAGTTTTAAACAGTCGCAAACGATGAATACCAATTAACGCTCGTATATTTGCCTCAATAAATCAATCAAAGTGGAGAAACTATTAACCGGTAAAACGGCCCTTGTCACCGGGGCATCAAAAGGTATCGGAAAGGGTATTGCCGAAAAACTGGCCGCACAGGGAGCCAATGTAGCATTCACTTACCTTTCTTCCGTCGAGAAAGGACAAGCTCTTGAACAGGAACTGCAAAAGCATGGATCTAAAGTGAAGGGCTTTCGTTCTGATGCTGCCGACCATAAAGCTGCAGAAGAGTTAATCAATAACGTAATAAAGGAATTCGGAACGCTTGACATTGTAGTGAACAATGCCGGCATTACGCGCGATGGTTTGTTGATGCGTATGAGTGAAGAACAATTCGATGACGTAATAAAAACGAATCTTAACTCAGTCTTCAACGTCACTAAAGCCTGTCAACGTCAGATGTTGAAGCAGCGCAGCGGAAGCATCATCAACATCAGCAGTGTTGTCGGAGTGAAGGGAAATGCCGGACAGGCAAACTACGCTGCTTCCAAAGCAGGGATCATCGGCTTCACAAAGTCTATTGCTCTTGAACTTGGCTCACGCAATATACGCTGCAATGCCATCGCTCCCGGTTTTATTGAAACAGAAATGACCGGTGCTTTGCCCGAAGAAATAGTTAAGCAATGGCGCGAAGCCATTCCACTGAAACGAGGCGGTACCCCAGAGGATGTGGCTAACTGCGTGCTTTTTCTTGCCTCCGATTTGTCGACTTATGTTACAGGGCAGGTGATTAATGTTGATGGAGGAATGCTTACTTGATTTGATGATGTGCTGATTTGATAATTTGATGATAAAAAAAAACAGGACTTGCATTGTATGAAGATCGGAGTATTGTGTTATCCCACATTCGGCGGAAGCGGCGTTGTCGCTACGGAACTAGGACTTGCCCTTGCAGGAAAAGATCACAAGATTCACTTCATCACATACAGCAAGCCTTTCAGGCTGGAACATTTTTCCGAAAATGTTTCCTACCACGAAGTGAATGTTGTCAACTACCCGCTTTTCGAATATTCCCCTTATGAGACAGCATTAACAAGCAAGCTAGTCGATGTTGCTCTTTTCGAAAAGCTCGATATCGTTCATGTGCACTATGCCATTCCTCATGCATCCGTTGCTTACATGGCCAAGCAAATCCTTGCAAAGCATGGCATGCATCTTCCTTTTGTTACGACACTGCACGGTACTGACATTACTCTCGTGGGCAAGAACAGGAGCTACCTGCCTGTCGTTGAGTTTGCCATTAACGAAAGCGATGCTGTCACTTCTGTATCGAGCAGCCTTCGCGAGGATACTTATAAGAATTTCAACATTAAGAATGACATTCATGTTATCCCCAACTTCATTGACCTGAACCGCTTCTCGAAGCAGCCTAAAGAGCATTTCAAAAAAGCCATTGCTCCTGATGGTGAAAAGCTTCTCGTCCATGCTTCGAACTTCCGCAAGGTGAAACGTGTTAGCGATGTTATCAAGATATTTAACATTGTCAGGGATACACTTCCTGCCAAGCTGATTATGATTGGTGACGGACCTGAGAGAGTAAACATCGAACAGGAATGCCGCGACAGTAAACACTGCGACGACATCCGCTTCCTCGGCAAGCAGGAAGCTGTGGAGGAGATTCTCTCCATCTGCGACTTGTTCCTCCTCCCTTCTGAAACGGAAAGCTTCGGACTTGCTGCATTGGAAGCCATGGCCTGCCAGGTGCCCGTTATCTCGACCAATACAGGCGGACTTCCTGAATTGAATATAGAAGGTAAGACCGGCTTCATGAGCAACGTCGGTGATGTAGAAGACATGGCAAAGAATGCCATCAATATCCTGCAGGATGAAAAACGACTTGCACAGTTCAAGCTAAATGCGCTTGCTCATGCGCGCGATTTCGACATCGAAAAGATTATGCCCGTCTATGAGAACCTCTATAAAGAGGTCATCAGTAAATCGGCAACGCTGGTGTAGATGAATATCCTTTACCTCAAATCCCTCCATATCATCTTTGTCGTTACCTGGTTTGCGGGATTGTTTTATCTAGTAAGGCTTTTCATCTATCATACGGAGGCAAACAGCAAACCTGAACCTGAACGCAGCATCCTCATCAACCATTTCACCGGTGCAGGGCGCAGGCTGCTTTATGGCATCACAGTCCCTTCCATGATTCTCACATGGGTGTTCGGTCTTTGGATGGCCTTCAGTCTTTTCGGAACTGACCTCCCTAATTGGTTATGGCTTAAGCTCAGTTTTGTCGTTGGTTTGACTCTCTATCATATCATATGTCATGTCATGATGCGCAACCTGCACAATGGCCGCTTCAAATACTCAAGCATACAGCTGCGCATGTGGAATGAAGTAACGACACTTTTCCTTTTTGCAATTGTTTTTATAGTCGTAGTGAAAAGCGGCGACTGGTGGAAAGGCATGGCATGGCTTATTGGTATTGCCCTTGCCTTGTATGTGGCTATCCTTCTTTATAAGAAGGCCAGAAAAGCCTGATTATCTACTCAGCAGTTCTTTTAATTTCTTAAAGGCTTCTGCATTCTGCTCCGTATGTACGGCTGCATAAATGCTGCTCTTCTCCTTCGAAGTGAGATGCCAGCTAAGGGAAATGTCTTCTTCCTTGGTAGGAAGCTCAAAGGATATTAAATCGAGCTGCCCTTTGAACCAGGAACGGGCATACTGAAAGTTTTCGTCAATGTTGTAATCCTGCGTTGTAAGAAGATTCAGGTAAATGTTCCCCATCGGGTTTACAAGATTCTCAAGGAAAGAATGATGAGGGTTCGCCTCCATCGGCCTTGTACGGTGCGAGTCACGGATATCGATGAAGACAACGCCGGAAGTATTCTCAGCAATCCATTCGCGGAAGGTGTAGAGAAAACGAAGGGAAGTCTTAAGACCTGAATAGTCACGTATGCCAGCGTCCATTATCTGCACACCGGGCTCAGAGGGAAGATTGACTGAAGGGAGTATGTACGGAAACGTTGCGTTCATACGCAGCACGCTGGTGAAGCGCACGGAGTCAGCATTCTGATTACGGAAAAGTTTTCTGAACTCTACGGCATCCACCGTATGCTGGTATCGGAAAAGTGTGTCAGCCGTGCTATGCGTCATGTATGAAATGTCCTGCGAAGAAATGAGCATCCGTCGTCCGTCGTTGATGATGGTGGGCGAAAAGAACATCATCGGGATGCGGGCCTTCTGCTCTGCATCACGGTAATCGGCCAGCCTGCGGCTGAAGGCATCGTGCGTATTCATGTTCAGCTGCTTCTCGAAGGCATACGCACGGTCCTTCTTGTAGACAGTATTGCCTTCTTTGAATTTGCGGAAGCTGAAAAAGATATCGCTGACGGTAATGCTGAATGCAATGGGATTGAGAAGGTCTTTGCCGATGTTCTCAATGAATTTATCTGCAGGAAACTTATGACGGCTGCGCTCTTCCTCTGTCGTGTACATGTTTTCATACCGCTCATACATTTCACGGTAATAAGCAGCGCCAATCATTCCGCCGGAAGCGCCCGTGATAAGCCCGGCGTATTCAAACATATTTCCGTCAGTCAGGCTATCGCCGGCTTCCATCACACGGTACGTCCACATCGAGGCGCGCAAACCGCCACCGCTGCAGTTCAGCAGCACGAGCCTTGGCTTCTCATGGAATTTATTTCTCCAGTTCTGAAGAATAGCAATCGTGCTGTCTTTATCTTTCTCAACCTGCTCATCATTCGACAGAGCCATCAACGATTTTAAATTGTACTCAGCCTCTGTATCGTAGTTTACTCCGAAGGCCTTGTTCGCAGGATGAAACAAACCGTACTGCGAAAGAAAGTTAAGGAAGAACAGCAGGAAATAAAATGCAGTGACAGCCCATGTCTTCAGCCAGAAGCGGAAGGCGCCGCTAAGCATGATGAACATAGAGAAAAGAAACAGTATGCTGGCCCCGGCTGGTATCTGGAAAAACGGATTCTCCTTGAAGAGACCCATGATGATAAATATGCTGAACACAATCAGCTCGACGATGGCTGCATTCGTATGGTTCTGCCGAAAGACGTCGTCAATCATCTGCTGCGTGTAGTGTTCTGTCTTCCTCACCAGCTTTATCTTAATGGGATTGGTAAGGTATGTATCCACGCGCCACGCTCTCTGCTTGCGGATGCGAAACCTGACGAGCCACTTTTTTCCTTTGCCATCTTCAATCACGTGGTCGGCGAAGGGCGCATGAGGATTTTCATCCGAAGCCTCCATACCGCTGAGGTGACGTATGTCCTTATTGGTTCGGAAGAAGTACGTAAGCGTGAACATGATGATGATTGCCATTCCCAACAGGAATCCGAATGTATCATAAAGCACTACGCCTATGTCCCTGAACTCGCTGTGCACCTGGAAGTGAATGAGCTTCCATAAATACACCACAACGAAGAGCGCAGGCATAAAGAAGTTGTTGAGCGCATACTTCATAAACGGCCTTGCCAGTGTAGCGATAAACGGAAAACGGAAACCGTTGACGATATAGCTCGATATGTTAAAGACCATGATGAAACAACCCGTAGCAAACCCCATCAGCATGAAGGAACGGAAGCCGACCTGTCCCATGTATTCAGGGTCGAGAAAGAGAAAGGGAATGCCGAAGCGCTGCGACAGGTAGCCGGTGACAAACCCGAAAAGGATAAGCCAATACAACAGCAGGATATGGTTCTTCTTGATAAGAACCATAATAAGCTGAATAGGAAACGAGAAGACAAAGCGTTTAACGCCTAATCGCGACAGCATACTGCAACCCTTTCTAACGGCTGCGGCGGAAATAAGTTATGTTGATTTTAGAGTGTAGATAAAGTCATATTCTGCTTAAGGACGATGCTATACGCAAGGACTAACTCAAATGCAATACTGCGGATTCCCTTCCAGGATTTCCTGTTCAAGCTTAGGCGCTTCACCGGCCTTCCATAATCGTGTGCGATGCACAACACGGTAGTTTAAAGGACCACCATCAGGACGCTCGCTGCGTTCAAATGGAATTGGTATACATACGAACTCGGTCGAAAGCTGATCGGAAGTAGCAGTTACTAAACCATAACCATGGCCACCGAAATCGAGAAATGATAAATGCGGTGCCACGTCCGGGTTGCGCACGGCACGGGCTTGCTTCATATCGTTGGTCTCCTTCAACTTTAAAGCCGAAAGCACTCCATGCAATGGAGTAACATTCATAGACGGGATCAGTGTGCCATTAGATTGATCAATCAGGTGCAGCACACGTTTCGGATGGTCTTTCTTCATGGTCACTTCCAACACTTCGAAAAGAGTTTGCTGCGATATTGAACCGGTAACGAATTCCACGCCCAGTGGTTCGAATTTTTTCGGCGGCAGCGCTTTGGAGACTAAGCCTGCATGAAACGCGTGACGGTCGCCTCCGACAACAGTAAAGCCTGTGATTTTCTTATCTTGAATGAAATCAAATATGATGTCTTTATCGCGAAGGAAACGATTGTCCATTACTGCATACCCAACATCTTTAGGCCACCCGCTGCCTAATTCGCCGGGAAGATTTTGATAATCGCTCCGCACTTCCATTGTGCCAAAACCATGTCCCCATATTTTCCAGCGCGCCTTACAAGCTCCGAGCTGTTCCAGGAACCATTCCCTTTGCTCGCTGCCGAGGTACGTCTGTGCATGAACATTCTTACACGGATTCGGAATATCCTTGCCGTTGAAACGAATGGTTTCAGGGGGCTTATCTCCATTGTAATGTTTACCATAATTCATGATTTCAAGAGGTATCTGCGGAGCTACTCTTGGATAATCAGGAACATCAAAATCATCACTCGACATATCGGGAGAACGGAATGACCAATTATCGGTCAGCAGCAAATCAACATTCCTGCCCCAGCGTAATACCCGTTGAATCTTCAAGCTGTTAATCGCCTTCAGGTTATTAGGCTCTTCTGAAAGTCCTTCTTCGTTGAATTCTTCCATCGGCGTATCCACCACGGCAGGGGCCTGGAATTTTTCGAGCTTTGGGTTACCGGGCTGCTGCACCATTGCCGGAATAAACTCCCACCATGCCTGGTTGGCATACACTTTCTGGTTTTGTGCCGGAGCGTTGTAACCGCCTCCTGCCACATACTGGCTTTGGTAGCCGGCCCAGGCAAATTCGTGATTATCCCAAATGCAGACAAATGGCCAACGGGCACGCGCATCCTGCAAATCGGGATCTTCAAGATATGCACGGTAGAGTGTACGATAATCATCCAGCGTAACGGGCAGATGAAAATTGCTAACCTTCCGGCCTTGCGGAAACTTATACAGATTCCTGATGCGACGGCCACGGTTTCCGTTCGGATTATCTTCTGCATACCACGTGACTTCGTAAATAAAATCGCCGAGGTGCAAAACAAAATTAAGTCGTTGCTCTTTGGAACGGGCCTCATCATCAAAAATCATTCTCCGGTAAGCATTCAGACCGGCTTCGTTAGGGCATTGGCAACTTACAAACGTAAACCGAACTGGCGCATCCGAATCATCAGCGGGTGCTGTTATCGTACGACCGACGCGGCTGGCGAAACCATGCTCATCAATAAAACGGTACCAGTACTCACGGTTAGGTTCGAGCTCTGTCGCCACGAAACGGCATGTCCAATCTGAATCAGCACTGATATGCGCAGTGCCGCCTGCCAATATTTTTTTAAATGTGGGTGTCGTTGAAATTTCAACAGTCAACGTTGAAGCAGTACTATCCTTTACCGGAGGACGTCTCGTCCACAAGATTACACTGTGGGCTGCCGGGTCACCCGATGCTACACCCTGTGGAAAGAGGTCTCTCCTCTCAGTTGCTTTGGTTGGTGCTTTGTTTGCCCAACCTTTTTTTGTCGCTAGGGCAAAGCCTAAGCCTAAGTAGAAGGAGGATTGTAAGAACTTACGTCTGGTTAAACTCATTTGCCTGGATTTATACAAGCAAATCTATGACAGTGTATTACGGAATGAGGTTAAGGGCTTGTTAAATGTTTAGTTAAAATTAATGCTAGCGCAGCAAAACACTGCGCTGAGGCTAATCTCCTTCCATCAAATCAACTATCCGTCCATCAGCAATTCTATATGGCCCACTCATTTTTTTATTCTTTTGAATTCGCTCTTCCATCGCACGATTACAAGCGTCAATATGTTTTTGCAAAATATCTCGATTCTCAGTTTCCCAATATTCTCCCTCGTCTGAAACAATAAGGTTAATAAAGAACGGTTCTAATCTGCGTAGCAGATTTACAATCCTTATATGAATATTTAAATCAGCAAATTGAGTTTTACAATATTCCTGAACATATTTGTTCGTGTCAAATTCTAACCACAATGGATCAGTATTTGCATCAGGTTGAATTTTTACTCCTTTGGTAGCGCCTTCATAATTCCAGTCCTTCTCGTCTTTAACTCTTTGCAAAACTTTATTCTCCTCACGAAACAACGAGTAAGGCATTGCATTTTTATTTGCAAAGTCTACTGCAACTTTAATAACCGAATCGTAATCCGTTTCGGATTTTAGTTGTCCTTCAAAATGAATTGTTACTCCCATTTATTATCCCCTTAAGCGCATGCTAGGTTTGTAAAGTTATTTATTTAAGCCCTAACAGGTCATGACATCCGTGAAACTTCTCCCCTTTCTTCAGCATCTCCAGTATTATCTTCATTCGCTTCGCTCTAGTCTCAGGTTTCTTCACCGTCTGCAAACGCCAGTTGATGGCATATTTGTTTGTTTTGTTTAAAGATTCAAAAAATGCTTTTGCTTTTTTATTTTTCTCAAGAGCTTTTAATAAATCTTCAGGCGCAGTCATGTTCGTAGGCGAATCATATGCTTTATCCCAGCGTCCGTCGGCTTTTGCTTTCTCCACTTCCGACAGGCCCGCAGGTTTCATTCGCCCAAGCTTGATAAGCCGTTCAGCATGCTCCGTATTCTTTTTCGACCAGCTGCTTCTTGCCCTGCGCGGAGTAAACCGCTGCAGCCACGACAGCGCATCATATCCTTTGGCCTGCCCGTCAATCCAGCCATAGCAAAGACCTGCCTCTACGGCATCCTGCCAGCCAATACTTTTTACCCCGGAATCCTTTTTAAAAAAATGCAGCCAGATACCGTTGCTCTTCTTATGGTTCTTATGCAGCCACCTTTCAAGCTCCTTCTGAGTTTTGAAATGAATAATTTCCAAATCGGGTGATGGCTTCATGATTTAAACTTCTTATCAACCCGGCAGAGTTTTATTTACTCAACAATCAGTTTCCCGGTAATACAAAATTCATCCGTAGAGATTTTCACAATGTAAATGCCGCGTGCGGCATTCTTAAGCTCGATTTTATTTTCCCGGTCAGACGCAACAGATAAATAGACTTTTTCTCCAAGGGAATTGTCAATTTCAATCCGCTTCATTCCCGGCATTGAGCTTTCAATTCTAAATATACCGCTGCATGGATTTGGATATACATTGATTGTATTTTCAGTGAAGCTGATTTTGTCAGTACCGGTGGATAGAGGATCAAACCTGTACACAATTCCAAAATTGATGGCACCGCCATAAGGTGTTACTCCATACAAACTGTTATTTACCAATATAGGAGGGCTATATGGACTAGAGCCATCCTGAAGTGAATCGGTAAAATCATAAAGCTTGGTAAAATTACCTCCGCCAAAATCCATTTTATAAAGTATTCCGGAAGCGTATAATCCACCTGTTTCACACACTCCGTAACATATAGCGTTGTCTGAATCATACATCAACGAACTTGGCCTGCCTCCATCGGCAGTGTCACCTGTAAAATCATGCATCACATAAAGTGATGAGTCCATTGGTGAAAACGTAAATGCTACACCATACGTATTTGCTCCACCTCCATACGTAGTACCTAAGAGAATTCCAGCTGCAGGAGTAAGAGTGCATCTTGGATGCTGGCCGAGAGTGTCGCCCGTAAATTCATACTGTGTGTTAAAGGTTGTTCCGTCAGTATGTATTCTGAAAATAACACCGTTATTGGTAATGCCACCCCAATAAGTAGTTCCATAAAACGTATCCATACCGTCGGAGGTGAAACCGGCAGGAACAAGGGTAAGAGACCCTGTAGGCATACTTCCTGCATCCGTTATAAAATCGTGGATAACGGAAAAACCTGTACCATCTTTTGCAATCTTAAATATGGTTCCGACAAGGTTAGCACCGCCTCCCGAAGCAGTGCCATACAATGTATCATTATACATGATAAGTCCGCCCATAGGGTTTTTTCCATCTATGAAACCGAATTCGTGCAGCTGAGTATAGCCGGTGCCGTCTTTCTTCAAAGAATAAATTGTTCCGTCATCTCCGAGCCCACCTGTGTAAGTCATTCCGTATAGCGTATCATTATTGAGCAGAAGCTCGCCATACGAACCTGCACCGTCCGACACACTTCCTGCGAAGCTGTGAAGTAATTCAAAGCCGCTGCCATCGGGCTTTATCCTGAACACACTCCCATAGCCGTAAGCGCCTCCTTCGTTCGTTGTGCCATAGAAGTACGTGCTGTCTGTCACAAGTTGTCCATAAGGTCTTAGTGCATCGGTGGGGTTGTTCACACAGTCGTGCAAATCGACAAGCTGACTTTTTGCAGCGAACGATAGCAGGAAAATAACCGGCAACAGGATTTGAACCTTTCGTAATGTATTTTTCATTTTGTTCAGGCAGTGATTATAGTGCTGCCGCCGCACTTTGAAACTTAATCCACCCCAAACCTACAAAAAACTTGTGCTGAGCTTGCAGAAGCATCATTTTACTTTATAAGCGTAGCGTCCCGCTACGCTGAACTGAGGAGATAGCTGTTTTAATAAATAACTATTCTTCTATAAAAGTATCGAAGTCCGTCAAACACTTCCAGGAAATAAACTCCGTGAGCATTTTTAGCAAGGTGGACTTCTTTTTTCAATTCATCATAAAGCTTAGAATCATAAACAACTGCGCCAAGCGCATCAAACACTTTTACATATCCATCAGTTACTATCGAATCAAACTGCAGGTTAAAAAAGTTGTGCGCAGGATTCGGATACACAGTAAAGAAATAAGTAGTGTCAACTCCGGGCACAGGCTCTACAGGCGGTTCAGAGGTTGTATCAACAACAGGAATGTTGAGGAAACAAATGACAGAATCGATACCTCCTTTGAAAACAGTGAGAGAAGCATTATTCTCCACCCCGCCATAATCAGGGTAAATAAAAGGTGAACTGACAGTGGGTGTGGCGCTTTGCCATGCAATTGACAGAGAGCTGTCACTGCAGTTGCTGTTACCCATGCTGTCCGTTTTTAACAGGAACGCCGAGCTATTCATTCCTCCTGTCATAATAAAACCTCCGTCGGCGGTCTGCCTGACTGCAGTGGTGCCAATGCCTTTATACAACTTGCACCACTGTATGTTGAACTGGTTGTCCGTTTTAAATAACACTCCTCCGCTTATCCAGCTTGATTTATATCCGCAAAATACATATCCGCCATCCCGCGTTTTCTCAATATCGTATATGTCAAACGGAATATCCCAATAGGGGCCTAATTGCCCAAACCAAAGCAGGGCACCGGAAGGGCTTAATTTTGCCACTCCCTTTGACTCGGAAATAAGATAATTACCATCATCCATTTGCACAACATCTTTTGTCGTGAGTGTTGGCGTGTTGTTAACGCCTTTACTCCACAAGAAATTTCCTGAAGCATCTGCCCTATAAATTACACTGCCTGATAAATCGGCGACAATATATCCTCCGTCACTTGTCTGAGAAACTTTCCCACCAGACTTATCGTTCATATTCATTTTGGACCATATCATATTTCCGTTCTTGTCGACCTTAACTAAGTAGATACCGCCGTTAACTAAGGTGGCATCAATAATCTGCCCCACTGCAACAAAATTTCCATCAGAGGTAGAAGCAACGTAACTGAAACTCTCATGCGCTCCATACCCGAGGCCATATCTCTTTTGCCAAACGATGTTGCCGCCCGTATCTAATTTCATAAGCAGCGCATCACCATATCCTTCCTGGCCTTTTATAGTTCCTGCCACAATGCAACCGCCATCAGGGGTTGGAACTACGGAACTGGCATTATCGCCGCTTGGAGAACAGCAACCGAAATACTTATCAAAGGATCTCATCCATAGAGTATCTCCTTCTGCATTCGTCTTAATCACTAAAATATTAGTTGTCTGAGTAGTGTCCGGAGAGTTGCAGTAGCCTGCCAAGACATATCCTCCATCGGTTGTTTGTTGTACTGCCTTACCTGTCGCATTCAGGTCCCTGGTATATGTCTTCAGGAATGTAATTTGAGACACACCGTACTTAACAAAGGAGAATGAAAAAATAAGAAGTAATAAACACCTTACTTGTTTCATAGTGACTTTATGTTTTATTGCACTCCAAATCTACAAAATTCCCTGAACTTTTCAGACTGAGTCCTTAAAAATTATCCGGGTCGAAGAGCGGTGGTTGTTGCTTTGATGCCAGCGTTTCTTCAATGATGATGACATGACGATCGCCGCGTTCGGCGATGAGGCCGTTTATCTTGGCTACTTCTGCCAGTTGCTCTTTATGGCAAACGGATTTGTCGCCGGGCGGCTTTAGCCCGAACACCTCCTTCTTCATTTCCTGTATGTAGCCTTCAATGGTTTCTTTCGACAGAACGATTTTGAATTTCTCCAGCCATTTTTGAATCATAGGCACGGAGAAGCCATCGGCCAGGTAACAGAGAATTTTAAGATAAAGTGTACTGATGCGGATAGTGTACCGCTCGCCGCGTGGATTGGCGATTTCAATTTGATAATATGTATACATAGAATGTTAAGTTTCGAAATGATTAAGTATCCCTTCCCCTCCAGCCCGTCTATGTAATACAAAGAAAATAAATTTCTGAGAAATGGTGTTCCCCTTACCGGAGTATGGTTTTTTCAGAAGACAGCGGAATCCTGTACTTTAATAAGGGTATCAGGCGGACAAAAGCCGCCACACATTTGTCCCCGTAAAATTTAAAACCCATTTCAAATGAAAGCAAACCCCTCCTCAGCAACCTCCACCCCCGCCGAAAGAGCCCGCATGCGCTTCGAAGAAAAAGAAGAACGCAGAAATAAACCTGCAAAGGGCGAAAAAAGGCCGGCAAAGCCGTTTGAGAAAATTTCGAACAGTGAAAATATTTTGTCAAACAGTGTGGAAGAAATTTCGAACAGTGAAAATATTTTGTCGAACAGTGTGGAGGAAATTTCGAACAGTGAAAATATTTTGTCGAACAGTGCGGAAGAAATTTCGAACAGTGAAAATATTTTGTCGAACAGTGTGGAAGAAATTTCGAACAGTGAAAACAAAACGTCGAACAGTGCGGAGAAAACTGCAAACAGCAATCAATAGTACTATGTATATATTTTATTCGTTCTTAATTATTAACCTTTAAATTCTATTTTTATGAGAAAAAGAAAAGACCCTTTTAACCAAGCGGCTGCAGGTTACGCAACCTTCATCAATCAATTGTACAACGCCGTCTTCGCCAATGCCGTGGCCTGGGGCATACCGGCTCCGGTCGTTGCGGCTTTGCTGGCGCTGCTCACTCCGTTCAATACGGCCTGGGCCGTGTCGAAGGAAAAGTCGACGGCCACCGCGGTAAACCGGGCCACGACGAAGGGCGCCCGCGGAGCGCTCAACTTTTTTGCCCGCACCTTCGTGCAGAAGTGGATTTACCTGAATGAAGCCATGACCGATGCCGACATCAAAGCCTGCGGACTGGAGCCGCGCGACAAGACGAAGACCACCATCGGCATTCCTGAGTCGCAGCCTTACCTGCAGCTGAAGCCGATGACTTCGCACAACATCAAGGCATTCTTCGTGAAGCCGAAGGAAGAAGAAGGCAGCAAGAGTGAAGGCAAACCTGTAGGAGTGAAAAGCGTGAAGGTGGCCTACTTCGTAGGCAAGCCTGCGCCTGTGGAGCCGGATGACTACGGAAAATTCATCTCCACTACCCGCCTGAGCCTCACCATTCCTTTCAACGCCGCCCTGAAGGGACAGGATGTAACCATCGCTGCCTGCTGGGTAAATGAAAAAGAGCAGCAAGGCGACTGGTGCGAACCGGTGACGATTACGATTCCGTAACGGTTTCGGGTTTGAGGTTTTGAGTTTGAAGTTAACCTGCAAACCAACCTCAGACCTCAAACACAAAACCCAAAACCTAAACTCCGCTTCGGCGGAGTTTTTTGTTTATATTTGGCATAACCTAAGAAACTCACAATGAAAAAACTCTTACTCCTCTTATTTATTCCTCTTTGCAATTTTATTTTTGCACAAACCAACGTAAGCGGCTTTATTAATGTCAATACGACATGGACAGTGGCAGGCTCGCCGTATATTGTTGTAGGCAATGCGCTGCTTTCACAAGGATATACTCTTACTATTGATCCTGGAGTTGTAGTTAAGTTTAATTCTCAAAAAGCATTGCAGATAGATGGAGAAATGATTGCAATAGGTACACCAGTAAACCGGATTACTTTTACTTCAAATCAACCTTCTCCTGCTCCCGGGGATTGGGCCAAGCTTCACTTCTCCAGTTATTGCACGCCTGCCACATATGATTCGCAGGGAAATTATTTATCAGGTACGATAATGAAATATTGTGATGTGCACTATGCAGGAGATTTGGATTATGGAGAGATACATATTGAAAGTGCCATGCCATATATTAGTCAGTGCAATATTCAATATAGTGCGCATGATGGAATTTATTGTTCGGGGTCTACATTTGTTTTGGATTCGAGCCTGGTAAGCGATAATGCCAACTATGGCCTTTACTTTAATAACTATTCTCAGAATTCCTGCGGATTAGTTATTAATGGTGATACCATGCAGAGCAATTCCTGGGGAGGACTCTTCTTAGGCACGAATTCATCGAACTGCATAACGGAGGTTAAAAATTGCTACTTTAATTCGAATGATAGATACGGTGCCATCAGAGATTCCGCTGCATTTGAAAAGGTAAACATTCATGACAATTATTTTTTATATAATACGGCGATATATGATGGAATAATATCTTTCGATAATAATGGCTTTACACCTTATAGAGGTATAACTATTGATAATAATTATTTCAGCGGAAATAATAGCCGGAATTATACGATTTACACAGTTGGCACGAATGGAACCTTTGGAACATTCGTAAAGATTCGTAAGAACTATTTTATAAATAACGTCAGCACTACCCAGGGAATTATCGGTTTTAATCCTGAACCAATATATCTTGATACAATTTCGTGCAATTCATTCATTCACAATCAAACTCATGGTGCAATAATTGAGATGCGTAATAATGTTTCTTTTAGCAGCAATGGGGGAAGCGGTGCAATACAGCATAATATTTTTGATGGCAATAGTAACCTTGCTAATAACGGAACTGGCATTCTGGAAGTAAGCAAACAGTCAACGTATGGCATACTCGACTTTTCCAATAATGTGATACAGAATAATTCAACAATAGGTAGCGGCAGTTTATGTAATATAGTTGCCCTTCTGACCGACAGTATTCAGATGCTAAGGATTCACCACAATGAGTTCCGGAATAATTCTACAAGTAAGATAATATCTTTGACAGGGCCTCTTATTAATAACAGTGATCCGGATTTTATGTATTTCAAACATAATAACTTTTTGGACTCATCAACCATATTTACACTCTATGACAGCATTCCTTATGGCTCTCCAAATATTAAGGCGGACAGTAATTACTGGGGCAGCACAAATACACAACATATCGACTCTATTATATATGATTATTTTGATTATGCCGGTCAGTCCGTAGTGTACTATATGCCGATTTCAATGGAGCTAAATTCAATAGACACTGTTTGTCGTGTACCGTGTTTTGTAGGTGTCGATAGCATTACGAATGTTGCCTGTTATAATTACGCAAACGGTTCGGTACAGTTAATTACTGCGGGAACCTCGCCTTATTCTTATTCATGGAGTCCATCAGGAGGTAACGGCCCCACGGCATCGAATCTTGCTGCTGGCTATTATACTTGTATCGTTACTGATTCCGTGGGATGTGTCACATCAACAACCGTTCATATAACACAACCGGCGGGGATTTTTGTCATCATGGATAATCCAACAAATGTTTCATGCTATGGGGGTAACAATGGCTGTGGTTCGATAGATTATATTGATGGAGGCAGTCCTCCCTACTCTTATTATTGGGCACCATCAGGCAATACAACTCCGCAGGCATGCAGCCTGTCTGCTGGGACCTACACTCTTTCAATTACAGAGTCTAACGGATGTGTAACTACAGAAACAGTTACAATTACCCAGCCTGCGACGCAATTAACTGTTACATCTTCTGTTCTTAATAACGTTTCTTGCTTTGGCGGAAATACCGGCAAGGCTACAGCATCGGGCGGGGGAGGAAGTCCGAGCTACGGCTATCATTGGTCTCCATCAGGAGGCAACAGCAGTACGACAAATAATATTCCGGCCGGAGCATATACTGTAACCGTTACAGATTCTCATGGATGCAGTATTACATCTACTCAGACCATTACCCAACCGCCAGCACTTATTGACAGTGTAATTGCAACGGGTGCATCTCCACCGGCATGCACTGATGGCTCTGCCTATGCAGATGTGAGCGGCGGTGTGCCTCCTTATTCTTATTTGTGGACCCCCTCAGGTGGCAATAGCCCTTCTGTCACAAACTTAGTGCCTGGCAATTATACTTGTTGCATCACAGATGCGAATGGCTGTACGAAATGTAAGAGTGATTCTGTTGCTTGCCCAACTGGAATTCTGGAATTGGATAATATTAAAGGATTCCAAATTTACCCCAATCCCACCCACAGTATATTGAATGTAGAATGTAGAATGCAGAATGCAGAGTTAAAAATGTATGACATGACGGGAAGAATAGTTTTAGAAGAAACACTTCACTCTCCATTATCAACTATCAACTGTCCACTGTCAACTGGGTTATATTTAGTGAGAGTGGAAGCTGGAGATATCGTGTGGCAGGAGAAGGTGGTGGTGGAATAGAGTATATTTGCTCATATATTTAATATATGAAAAAAATACTGCCGGCTCTGGTTTGCTTTGCTGTTTCTTTAAATGCATTTTCTCAATCCCGGAAAATATTATTCATCGGCATTGATGGCTGCAGGTGGGATGCCGTAGTGGCTGCCAACGCACCGACTATTGATGGTTTGCTTTCTCATTCGGTGTATAGCGGCAACGGGTTGAACGAATACAAGACATGGAGCGGCACGGGATGGAGCGGCATGCTGACAGGTGTGTGGCATACGAAACACGGTGTGACGGACAATACGTTTGTTGGTTCTAATTACGGACAGTACCCTGATTTTATTACAAGAGCGGAGAGTTATGATACTTCCCTCAGTACTGTTTCCATTGTTCACTGGGCCCCTATCAATACAACCATTATCCAGTCGATAGATAACGAGATTTCAGTGCCTACCGATTCCGCTGTAAAATATGCGGCAGTCGCAGCTCTTGCCACCGGCAATCCAGATATACTGTTCCTGGATTTTGATGATGTAGACCATGCAGGTCATACGTATGGGTTCTCACCTCTCGTACCTCAATACCTTCAGTCGATAGAAATTACTGACGGATACATCTCTGAAATTCTCACTGCCTTATACAACCGGCCTACTTATGCAAATGAAGATTGGCTTATTGTATTGACGACTGACCACGGCGGAATACCTGCAGGACATGGCGGCGGTACAATAGAAGAGAGAACTATCTTCAATATTTATCACAATCCGAATTTTCTTGGTCAAAATATAACGAGAGGTACAATCAGCAACGGCGCTACATTTAATGAGGCACATTTCCCGGCAGGCACTTATGCAACGCCGGTTAACCAGGTTCCGTTTGAGTTTGGCACCTCGCAGGATTTTACAATTGAGCTGTGGGTGAAAGCAAACGCATATACCGCCGATCCTTCTTTTATAAGCAATAAAGATTGGGACAGCGGACTGTATCCCGGCTTTGTTATCTCTGCCCAATCAGGTCAGTATTGGAAAGTAAATATCGGGGACGGAACGAACAGGGTGGATATACAGGGCGGGTGGATTTCTCCAAACGAATGGCATCATCTGGCCGTGAGCTTTGACAGGGATGGATTGATGACTGCCTATGAAGACGGAGCGCCCGTCGGGTTTTATTGGATGCAGAGCATCGGGGATATTAATTCCGGCTTGCCGCTCATCATTAACCAGGACGGCACTACAAACTATAATTATGATTTTGACGGAAGCATAAAAGACATCCGCATCTGGAATGCTGTAATACCTGACAGCACGTTAAGACAATGGGCAACTGTCCCGGTAACTTCAAGTCATCCTTACTATGCCAACTTATTGGCAAACTGGAAATGCGAAGATGGAACAGGAAGTGTGCTGCAGGATGCAAGCGTGAACGGAAACAATTGCAACGTTACCGGCGCCATCGACTGGAATACGAATCAGTCAAATACTTTTACTGTGTTTGATTATTCCGCAACACCCCGCGAACCGGATAATGCCGTGACCGCTCTTGAGTGGCTGTGCATTCCGATTCAACCCTCATGGAATTTAGATGGTAAGTCATGGGTGCAGCCTTGCACACCTACAGGTGTTGACAATTACGAAAGCGCAAATGATTTCAAAGTTTACCCTAATCCCGCCCACAACATATTGAATGTAGAAATGTTGAGCGAAGTGGGGCACCCTTTGGGTCAATCCGCCTTAGGCGGACAATTGAAAATATATGATGTGATGGGAAGAGTGGTTTTCTCAACAACTCTAAACTCCAAACTCCAAACCCTAAACCTGAACTGCGCAAGCGGCCTTTACTTAATGAAAGTAGAAGCGGGAGATAAGGTGTGGCAGGAGAAGGTGGTGGTGGAGTAATTTTAACAACAACATAAAAAGAGGTATAGGATGATTTTAAAAACCGTGGTGGCATGTATACTGTCTGCCGTTTTCATTCCGCTGGTTTCCTCCGGGCAGGAAGTGCACAGGCCGGTTGCTAAAAGAAACATTGCGCTGGAAGAAAAAATTTCGGATCCTTATGTGCCCAATGCGGGAAGGATGAAACAAACTTCTCCTGCGTATAGAGATTTCAGGGTCGGTTCGGGCAACACGACGATTTTCACCGTGCAGGTGAATACGGATGGCGAGAACAACCTGCTGCAGGATGCGGCAAATGAACCGAGCATTGCCGTGAACCCTGCTAACACAAACCAGATTGCCATCGGCTGGCGGGAGTTTGATGATGTAAACAATAATTTCAGGCAGGCGGGCTGGAACTATTCTACCGATGCAGGTCATACATGGAATGTGTTGGCCGTCATCGACCAGGGCACTTTCCGTTCGGACCCTGTACTTGACTACGACCTCAACGGCAACTTTTATTACAACAGCCTTACCAACTTTCCTGATTATTTCTGCAAAGTGTTTGCAAGCGCTGACGGCGGAGTTACATGGGACAACGGCACGGATGCTCACGGGGGAGACAAACAATGGATGGCGATTGACCGCAGCGGCGGGCAGGGCACCGGGAATATTTATTCGGCATGGAACTTAAACTTCAGCACCTGCATGCCCGGCGATTTTACACGCTCTACGGATGGCAATGCCAGCTACGAAGATTGCAGCGCCGTGGACGGCGACCCGTTCTGGGCTACCATGGCCGTAGGAAATGCGGGTGAACTTTACATAGGCGGTGCAGGGGATCTCTCGGACTCAGCGATTGTGGCTGTGTCGCTTGATGCGCAAAATTCTGCGGGCACACCCACGTGGAGTTATCATAGTGTCTTTATGGATGGTTATCTGAATTATGGTCTGGGTATAAATCCTGTGGGATTGGTCGGACAAGGCAACATAGACGTGGACCACTCCTTCGGACCCGGCAGGGATAATGTATACCTGTTGGCATCTGTTACGCGTCTTTCAAACAGCGACCTAGCGGACGTGATGTTTGTACGCAGCACGGACGGCGGCAATACATGGAGCGCACCCGTCAAAGTAAATGATGATGCATCCACTATTAATATTCAGTGGCTGGCTACTATGTCCGTTGCGCCGAATGGGAGAATAGATGCCGTGTGGCTGGACACTCGCGATTCAGCTGGCTATAACGTCTCCGCACTTTATTATTCCTATTCCGTTGATGAAGGAGTCACCTGGTCTGTGAACGAAAAGCTCTCTGATAGTTTCGACCCTTCACTTGGCTATCCTAACCAGAGTAAAATGGGTGACTACTTCGATATGACATCGGACAGCATGGGTGCTCACCTTGCATGGGCCAACACGCTGAACGGAGAGGAAGATGTGTATTACAGCTATATCGTTCCTCATGTTCCGATTGGTATTGATGAAATTGCCGGCAGGACATTTCGTATTTATCCCAACCCCGCCCACAACACATTGAATGTAGAATGTAGAGTGCAGAACGCAGAATTGAAAATGTATGATATGACGGGAAGAATAGTTCTTGAAGAAACTCTTCGCTCTCCCCTATCCGCTTTCAGTTTTGATTTGTGTGCGGGGATTTATTTAGTGAGAGTGCAAGCGGGTGATAAGGTGTGGCAGGAGAAGGTGGTGATACAGTAATATTGTCCTCAAATAAAAAAGGTCTCCCGTATAAACAGGAGACCTTTTCTTTTGGTTAAGGGGTTTTTTATTGGTGCGTCACTACAAACTTACCGATAGTGGTTTCGCTGCTGCCTGTCAGGCGGTATGTGTACATACCTGCAGGCAATGCAGAGGTATTGATATGATAACGGTAGATGCCCGATGCATCGACGCTGTTTTCGATTTGCGAAATCCGGTTGCCGGCAATGTCGAATACCTGTACGGAAGTTTTGTCGGCATTCTTCATGCCTATTTCAATCGTCAGGTCCTTGTCAGCAGGATTCGGATAGGCTTTATGATAAGAAGTAATTGCATTTTCCTCAACAGACACAGGGCTGAACTCGCGGTCGAAGAGAACAAGACCTCCGAAAGCATCGGTGCTTACCCATGTGAATACGGCCTGGTGATAAAGCGGGTTGATGGCTACACGCGGCCACGGAGCCTGCAGCGTTCCGCCACCGACAGAAGGCACGTCATTATAGCCGGTCATAATTGTATACCAGTTTGCGCCGCCTGTAGACGGGAAGTTATAATTGGCCACGCGATAGACAAGTGCATTGTTGGTAGAGTCCCAGTACGTGCAAAGGAAGTTGTTATAGAACGGATCCCAGTTCAGGCTTGGCTGGAATGTATGTGCATTAGTGTAATCAACCTGGTTATAGCTCCATGACTGAACGTAGCGCGGATCGAAATTGCGGTAACCGATGATGTCGATGTCTCCTAGTCCGTTGAAGTCACTTTCGAACACAACCATAGCCGAAAGTCCGTTGCTGTCGTTGTTGGCGTAATCATATTCCATTTTGATAACAGGGTTGCGCGCCTTACCTGCAGTGGAAGCAGCCATAGTATCGATTTGGCTGGTGTAATAAAATAAATCGGAGACATCATAGCCGGTGTAATAGAAATTTACATTACCATTGAGTGTAAGATAATCATGCTCATGAGCTACGAGGAAATAGCGGCCGTTGCTTGCGCTGGAAGAGATACCATAGGCAACGGAAAGAGCCCCGAAATAACGTGTAGTGCCGGCGACGCCTTGTCTCGTAAAAGTGGTTCCTCCGTTGGTTGTTACATTGGTGATGATAGAATCCTGCGGTGCACCGAATTTGGAATAGGCCATGACCATAGAAAATGGAGATGAAATCCATGAAGGCTGATACCAATCTGTTGCCATATCAACGGCATAAACGCTGTCAGTTCCTGCTGCTTCAATCACCCAGTTGTCTACCAGTGCACCTGTATTGGAATCGAAGCTCAACAAGAAAGCATTATGATTAGCTGTCCATCCAAGCACACCGCTTACCAACAGTTTTGCAGTGGCGCTGTCAGTGCCAATCACATTTATCTTCATATCATAATAGTAGTAAGTAGAATATGTTTCAAAGTGAAGTTCCTGGAATGAGAGACCGTGGTCCTTTGATACAGAGATTCGGAAACCACCATTTGCTCCGTCCCTGAACGACATAATGGAATAGATGTAACCATACGTTGCGACAACTACATCCGAACGCTGTTGGTCTTCGGTAGCGGCCACGTTCACAAAAATATCACCGGTAAAAACCGATTCGGTTACAGGTCTGCCATCGTGCCTTGGTGCCGGGGCAGGAGTCTGAGCAGGTTGTTGGTCGTCACGAAGACCGGAGATGTGAGCGGCACCATTCACAGGCATCACGCTCACGATAGAAATACATACAAAGAGAATTAAGTAGATTTTTTTCATACAATAGTTTTTAAATAGTTAGATAATAGGGTTAATAGTTAAGAAGCAAAAATAGAGTGAATAGAAGATGCAAACGACCATTGGAATAAAAACTTTTATTATGTTTTCAATAATATTCATCTGATGTTCAAAATTGTCTTTGTAAATATTATACCTATGTTAAATGGAGGATATGGCGGTAAGGAGATTGTGGAGTAACTTAGCGTCGCAATGGGAAGGGCTTTTCTTTTATTCTTTATTGTTTTGTCGCAGAGCGTGTTCGGCCAGGTTACCTTTTATAAGGAATACCGAATCGGCACGCAGGCTGAAGGGCATTCAGTTATTCAGTCGGGCTCTAACTACATAGTGGGTGGTATTACCAGCACGCCGCAGTTGGACAGCAATTACGTTTTCCTGATGAAGACGGACAGCATTGGCGACACCTTGTGGACACGCACATACGGCTTCAAACAAACTCTTTATATTTCTTCACCCAATGCGCTGCATGCAGCGTCGGGTGGTGGTTACATGCTGACCGGCTCTGCACGGAATGCTAACCAGACCGACTCCATCTTTATGCTTCGCTGCGACACAGACGGCACCATGATGTGGTTTAAACTTTTTGCACAGGGCTCTGTAGAGATAGCAGGCAACTCCATCCAACCTACGCTGGATGGCGGCTCTATCATCGGCGGCCATTACTTCCCGACAATCACATCACAAAATATTGTGCTTGCAAAAGTGGATGCATTTGGAAGTGTGCTGTGGTCGAAAGGAATTGCAGTGGATAACGATGCACAGGCTACCTGTGTGAGAGCCGTTTCAGACAGCGGCTTCATCATAACCGGCGAAGCGGCACGCAGGGTGTTTCTTGTAAAGACGAATAAGAACGGAACGGTGTTGTGGTCGAAAGTATATGTAGGGAGTGCACCATACGACATCGGCAACACGGTGGAGGAAACAACAGACGGAGGATTCATCATCAGCGGTACATTGACCAATGACACGTCCGGTGTCAGCCGCATGTTCCTGATGAAGACAAATAGTAACGGCGACATGCAATGGGTACACAGTTATGTTGGCACGTCTGAATTTACTCTTGCAGCAAACGGAGCGGATGCATTGCAGACAAGTGACGGCGGATATGCACTGACTGGATATACAGTACAGCCAGGCTCGGGAACAAATTACATCTGCCTTATCAAGACTGATGCAACAGGAAATGTGATGTGGACAAGGACATACGGCACCAATTCAAGTGCGAATGCAACCGCCATGGCGCTGAAGCAAACACACGATGACGGATTCATTATTACAGGCAAGGGTAACGATGCATTTGTAATCAAGACAGACAGTGCAGGCCGCGCTCACTGCAACGACACAACAATCACCATTAACACGAACATTCCGGACTTCCAGACTTTCTTCGGCCTGATACAGGACACGACACTTTCAGTAAACCCTTCGTTCTTCCCGCTTAAGCAAAGCAGGGGGGCAACAGTAAATGTAGTGTGCAATCCGATAGGCATTGATGAAGTGGATAACAATGCGTTGGACTTTGTAATTTATCCAAACCCTGCTCGCAATGAATTCACCATCTCTGTCACTGGTCAATTAAAGATTTATGATTTAACAGGTAGAACAGTAATTCAGATTCCCAACTGTCAACTGTCAATTGTCAACTGTCAACTCCCTTCAGGTGTTTATTTCGTTAAGTTGACTGCCGGAAATAAAACGGCAGTGAAAAAGCTCGCTGTTCAATAGCTTTTATTCTACTACAAGCTTTTTAGTTAAAACCATCCCCTCACCAGTTCTGAAGTTTATTAAATAAAGACCGGGACTTAATTGAAAACGGATGTTTGATGATGCCCCCATTTCATTAACATTCCAATAAAGCACTTCTCTGCCCATTGCATCGTATACTTTCACTTGTTCATTATCCGCTTCCAATTCATCACTAATAGTTAGGGTAATCTCATCATGAGCAGGGTTAGGATAAAGAGAGAACGCTGACACATTATTATCAGCAGAATGAATGCCTGTGGTAACACAATTTCCGTCTTTCAAAAGCCATGACGTAACGAAGCCGGGAAGGCCGAGAGCCGACATTACTCCGTTAAAGCTGGGATCGAGGTCGAAACCGTAGTTGTCATAGTTGCAGGCAAAGCCTGCAAGATTCGGATCGTTGACAACGCCAAGATACTGGCTAAAGGAGCGACATACATACACGTTGCCGTCAGAGCCAAGCTGAATACCGTAAGTATCTTCAAGAACGGAAAGCCCGGTTTGAGAGGCGCGAATGGAATCTTCATTCAGTACATCGAGGTTGTATTGAAAAAGAGTATACACGGGACCTCTCTCTGAAATATATAACTTAGAGCTGTTGCCTGAAAATTCAAGTCCGTATGTGAAGGTGTCGAGTGGAAGTGTGATAGGGTTTGATACCACACCTGCAGCATTATCGAAAGAAAAAATCTGAACCGTGTCCGAAGCATAAATGGCAGCGCCAATCATATTGCCACATGGGTTGAATTTCATCTGGCCAAAGGTGTTCTGTATGGTGTCATTACGATGAACAATTCCGGTATGACTGATAACGGGAGCCTGCAAACCGGCTGAAGTAAGCATGTAAACATAGAAGGCATCGCTGCCCCATTCATGAACGGCAATCCAGAAATCAGGAGTGCTTTCTTTCTGCACGGCAGTTAGTTTTTCAGTAACGTTATTGAGGACATGTACATTCAACGAATCTACATCTCCGAGTCCTCCGTCAAGAGTCATATCAACGACGGAATATTCAAAGCCATAAGGGCCGCCTATTTCATCTACAGTAAATATGTAAAATAAATTAGTACTACCCGGCTTCGGTACGACAAGGGCAGATTGCGTGGAGGATGTATTGCCATGCAATCCGCTGCCATTAGGCATCTGCTGGTGGTTTTTATTCCAGACATTAACACCATCGGTATAAAAAAGAAGATTACCCGAAGCATCGGAAATAGAAGAGCAGCCTTCCGTATTGGAAGTCATGCCGCCATATTGCGCAGTAGCCACTCCTGTAGAGAAATTTATTCCGGCCATCAGGCCGAAATACCAGTTGTCTGTTTCATGCTGTGCATTTGCAGCGGCAAAAAAGAAGAGAAATATAAGAGAGAGTATAAGTTTATTCATATGAAAGAAATTTGTTACTCAAAATTAAGCATAATATAGATAGTGAACGGACTCGTCTCACGAAGCGTTCAGAATCCAGAGAATGCTGAAGCATGCAATCATACAGCACGAAGAAATAAAGGTGATGCGCATGGCATGTGAGTAATCAGCCAGCGCTTTGTTTCGATACGCTTTAGCAAACCAATAGAAGTAATTTCCAGCACAGTGGGATCCGAAGCTTGGAATTCACGTGACTTGAAGTCGCGGC
>JADMIO011280042.1_pt1 | contig 48534 bp, 27 predicted proteins | sample 8958161 | NCBI WGS metagenome assembly JADMIO01 (sample SAMN16585339, study PRJNA669376) | soil metagenome | isolation source: Crop rotation soil | place: USA: Cullars Rotation, Alabama | collected 2011
CTCCGATTAATTTATTTGTCTGCGACAATCAAACCTTCCCAACCTTACCATGGGGCGGAACAGCCGCAGCAGGTGACAACGTTCACACGTATGCTTCAGTTGATGGTTGCGACTCAACGGTAACCATTCATGTAACAGTGAACCCGACTTATAACAATGCGCCAATAGAGGTTTCTTTATGCGGAAGTCAGACTTATGCATTACCATGGGGAGGAAATGCTTCAGTAGGGGATAACATTCACACGTATTCATCAGTTGATGGTTGTGACTCCACTGTGACTATACATGTGTCGTTAAATCCTGGGTACAACAATGCACCGGTTAATTTAACGGTATGTGCCAATCAAACCTTCCCGACGTTACCATGGGGAGGAACAGCAGCGGCCGGCGATAACGTTCACACGTATGCTTCAGTTGAGGGCTGCGATTCAATAGTAACTATTCATTTAACCGTGAATCCGGTTTACAACAACACTCCGGTTAATTTATTTGTCTGCGACAATCAAACCTTTCCAACCTTACCATGGGGCGGAACTGCGGCAGCTGGAAATAATGTTCACACGTACGCTTCAGTTGACGGTTGTGATTCAACAGTAACAATTCACTTAACCGTGAATCCGACTTATAACAATGCTGCGGTTAATTTATTTGTCTGCGATAATCAAACCTTCCCGACCTTACCATGGGGCGGAACAGCAGCAGCAGGAGATAACGTACACACATATACATCAGTTGATGGTTGCGATTCAACGGTGACAATTCACTTGACTGTGAATCCAACTTACAACAATGCACCGGTGAATTTAACAGTATGTGCTAATCAAACTTTCCCAATTTTACCATGGGGAGGAACAGCAGCAGCAGGAGATAACGTTCACACATACGCTTCAGTTGATGGTTGTGATTCAACGGTTACAATTCACTTAACGGTGAATCCAACTTATAACAATGCACCTGTGAATGTATCTGTCTGCGACAATCAAACCTTCCCGACCTTACCATGGGGTGGAACAGCGGCAGCAGGAGATAACGTACACACATATACCTCAGTTGACGGTTGTGATTCAACAGTAACTATTCATTTAACTGTGAATCCGACTTACAACAACGCTCCGGTTAGTTTAACGGTATGTGCTAATCAAACCTTCCCAACCTTACCGTGGGGAGGAACAGCAGCAGCAGGTGACAACGTTCACACGTATGCTTCAGTTGATGGTTGCGATTCAACGGTGACAATTCACTTAACGGTGAATCCAACATACAATAATGCACCTGTTGAAGCATCAATCTGCAGTGGCCAGACATATTCACTTCCTTGGGGTGGTGCGGCATCTGCCGGAAATAATTCTCATGTTTATGCTTCAGTAAATGGATGCGACAGCACTGTGACTATACATCTTACAGTTATAGCTAACAGCAGCAGTACAGCGAACATTTCAATCTGTCCTGGAGGCAGCTATACGCCTCCTGGTGGAACGATCATGACAGCAGCTGGTACCCAGGTTTCACATATTCTGAACGCAGCAGGCTGCGACAGTGCAATCACTACAAACCTGTCTATGCTCACGGTATCAACAACACCGGCATCTGTAACAAGCAATGCTCCTTTCAATGAGGTCTGCAACAACAGCAGCACCACACTTACAGTCCAGGGCGGCCAGCTTGGCTCAGGAGCAGTTTGGGTTTGGTATGCAGGCGGCTGCGGCAGCGGATCAAGCATTGGTACAGGACCTTCCATAGTGGTAACTCCTGGAACTACGAAAACATATTTTGTAAGAGCAGAAGGAACGTGCGGCAACAGCTTGTGCGCATCCAGAACAATTACGGTGAAGACCTCAGGACCGGGAGGAGTGATAACAACAGTAACCGGGCCGGCAGCGGGATGTCCAGGCGGAACAGGTATTGTGAGATGCAATACTGTTCCCAACACAACTTACTACAGCTGGTCGTCTTACCCGGGAACATTGTTTAACGGTCAGCCAGGGCCTGTTCAGACAACAGATACATTTGTTACGGTGACGTATGGACCGCTCCCTGTGGGTGCCGGTGGATATAACGTTTGTGTGTATGGCGGAAATGCCTGCGGTGTAACTTCAAACACAAAATGTTACTGGATACAGGCGAGTGTAAGTGTGCCTACATTTGATATTTCAAATTCTCCGATAGCATGCGCCGGTGATACACTTACATATAGTGTAGCAGCCCAGGCCGGTGCATCAGGGTATACATGGACTATAACCGGAAATGCAACTATTCTTTCCGGCCAGGGAACCAATTCAGTAAGTATCAAATTCAACAGTGGGTGGACATCAGGCAACCTGTGCGTGTATGCATCAATCAGCTGCGGAGCCAACAGTGCATCACGGTGCATGGCCATCAGCAGCGCGCCGGGAATACCGGGCGCAATGACAGGACCGGTTACGGTTTGTCCGGGCAACACGTATGTTTATACGGTTGGCGCAGCCGTAGGAGCATCTTCTTATAACTGGGCTGCACCGGCAGGTTGTACAGTAATTAATAACGGAACCTCGGCAACAATTACTTTCCCTGTCGGGTATTCAAGCGGGCCGGTGATCGCTGCAGCGCTGAGCAGTTGCGGAGTTCAAAGTACAACCAGGTATCAAACAGTAACTACGGGAAGGCCGGGCACACCAGCTAACATTACCGGGGAAGCGTTTGGTGTTTGCGGACAACAGTTTATTTACACAGTGCCTGCAGTAAGTGGTGCCACAGGATATGCATGGATTGTTCCTGCAGGTGCAAACATTGTGAACGGACAGAATTCAAATTCAATCACAGTTTCTTTCTCCGCAGGATTTGGAAATGGTAACATCTGTGTAAACGCAACCAACAGTTGTGGAAGCGGCGGACAAAGATGCCTGCTTGTAAAAGGCAGCCCTACTACACCGGTTCCGATTTCAGGAAGCACGGGTGTTTGTGCAGGCTCGATTAATACGTATTCAATTTCACCAGGCACAGGAGCCATTACACACACATGGACAGTTCCGGCAGGAGCATTGATCCTTTCGGGCCAGGGAACATCATCCATTTCTGTTCTTTGGGGAAGCTCTGGAGGTAATGTCGGTGTTGTTGCATTTAACAGCTGTGGAAATTCAGGGCAGCCAAGAACATTGGCAGTTGCAATTACATGCCGTCTCTCCCAGCAGGAAAAAAGAACGATCATTCCAATGAATGCTGAAGCGTATCCGAACCCGACTCAAGGTAAATTAACTGTGAAGTTCACTGCTATCTCTGACGAAAATTATTATGTAAGAATAGTAGACATGACAGGCCACCTTATGTATACTGAAACAAGAAAAGGTCAGCCGGGTGAGAACCTTCGCGAGCTTGACCTTGGCAGCTTTGCAAAAGGATTATACCTGCTTGAAATTCAAAACAGCGGAGAAAAACAAGTCATAAGAATATCAGTTGATTAAAAATTTTGGTAAGAACAAAAGGCGCCTTCTCTCTTTTGAGGAGGCGTTTTTTTTTGCATCACGAACAAAATATTTCCTGGTGAGAAAATGCTGATAAGAATTATCTGTGTTTAAACGCAGTCAAAATTTTTATAATTTTCTTAAATGTTTTTCCGAACAATTCCTGCCTGAAAAATCTCAAGGCCTTGCCATTCGATCCCCTCTATTTGTGCTTCTAAAATTACCTGTTCACCACGTTTCTATTGATGTTTACGTAAAAAATGTTTATCAAAGCCAAGTATAGTTTCAACAAACATTAAAATCCTTTATTTTTCGATTAAAATTTAGTATCCTAAGTATCTACAGGATAAGTCGAATACACCCAATCATCCATTTCATGAAACAACAACTACTTAACCGCAACAGTGGAAATTTTATATCCTGTATCAGCAAGCCAGCCAATTTTATTTTTTCTATCCTGCAATTAGAGCGCATAAACATTATAAGAATTTTTCTTGCAACTTTTTTTGTTGCAGGAATCAGTTCAACTGTTTTTGCACAAGTTACTTCCCCTGCAAGAGATGCAGGCACCGGTGCTGATGTAAGCGGTGTCGGAACTGTTACCTGGACGACTCCGGGTAATGTTACCGCCAATGACAATGCGTATGCTACAATTTCTCTGAGTGGTTCTTCTTCGCATTATCTGCAGGCAACCAACTATGGTTTTACTATTCCGCCGGAGGCAACTATAACGGGAATAACAGTTTTAATCGGTCGGTTTGGTACGACAGGAGGAGGAAGTGATATACGTGACCTCAATGTTCAATTGATTAAAGGTGGAGTCGTTACAGGTAGTAATTTGGCGGTAACCGGAACAGATTGGCCAAGTTCTGAAGCAACAGCCACCTATGGAGGAACAAGTAATATGTGGGGAACTACCTGGACACCGGCAAATATAAATGCTTCCAATTTCGGTGTAGCTCTTGCAGTTAGTAGTTCAGGTTCCAGGACAGCATCGGTCGATTTTATAGAGATCCAGGTTACTTATACAGGAACTTATAAATCACAATTTATTTCAATGAGCACCGGCTCTGCTACATGGTGTCCGGGAGAAACCAGGACCGTTTCGGTAACTGTTAAAAATAACGGAACACTTACATGGACTACCGGGTGGCCGGCAATTAATGTAGGTATTAAATGGAACACGAATGGTACGAGCTGGAATGATTACTTTGTGCGTACAAGTGCTGCAAACCTGGCACCCGGCGCAACTGCAACATTTCCTTTCACTATTACTGCGAGTAATTCAGTTGCAGGAGTATATTCTACTCCTTTATCAGCAGGAAACAATAATCTTACTTTTGATGTAGTATATGAGAACCTTTCCTGGTTTGCCGGTAACGGAGGAGGTGTAGGTCCTGGCAATGTTGTATCTACGTCCCCGACTCAAACAATAGCTGCTGCACCGGTTGATAAAGCAGTAGCTGCCGTAAGCAGTTCGGTATGTACAGGAGGATCTACAAATATAACAGTTGCCGCTTCATTGGCCACTACCACTTATCAACTTAGAAATAACAGTGACAGTTCACTTATTGGAAGTCCTGTTACCGGTAATGGAGGTACTATTAATTTACCTACAGGAAGTTTAACAAACACCACAACATTTAATGTACTGGCAACACTTACTTCATCGGGTTGCACGACACAAATGAGCGTAACACCAACGGTAACCGTGAATACGATACCCACGATTACCACCAGTGGAGCAATAGCCTCACTATGTTCCAGCACAGGAATACAAACTGCATCATTGGTTTATACGGCAACCACCAATAGTCCAGCATCATATAGTATTAACTGGGTTTCAGGAATTTCAAATCAAGGTTCAACTTCCTTTTCATTTGCTCCGGGTGGAGGAACTATCAACAATATTGCAGTGCAGGCAAACGCGCCTGCCGGATCATTTACCGGAACGATGACCATTACGAATGCAGGTGGCTGCACCACAACACAACCGGTTAGTATTACCATCAACCAATCGCCGATCGCTACCCCGGGCGGCCCGAATACGGTAACTCAATCCTGTACCCCGGGTGCGATTACCTTAACGGGCGCAAGTATAGGAGGAGCTGCAACAACGGGTGCGTGGTCGATTACTTCAGGCGGCGGAACCTTAAGCTCAACGGCACAAACGGCAACCCCGGCATCAGTAACCTATACTCCTGCAGCAAATTTTGTAGGGACGGTAACTTTAACCCTTACAAGTAATACGACCAATGTATGTCCTGTAGCAAGTGCTACAAGAACAATAACAGTAAATGCTCCAACACCGACTATTATTAATTATGATTTTAATTCCGGAGCTTCCTTTGCAGCATTGGTTTCAAATGCTGCGACAGGAATAACAAGCACGCCTACCGGTTCAACTACTTTTGCAACAGGAGCAGGAAGCGCCTCAGGAGCCAATGCATTTACTTCAAATGGGACTGCGGGAAATGCATTACAGTCAACACAAAGCCAATTCTGGACATTTACATTAACCGGCGCAGCACTTTCCAGGTATCAAACATTTAAAGTTTACTACCAGGCAGTGAGAAGCGTTAACTCTCCGACCATTACAGTTTCATATAGCTTAAATGGCGGAGCTTTTACGAGCACCGGTATTACAGCCAGTGTTGGCGCAAATCCATTAACACTGGGTTCATCGTTTACCGAGGCACTGTTAACCATACCTGCCGCCGCCGATAAGCCCGCCACTTCACTGGCGATTCGATTAACTGCAAGCAGTAGCTCAAGCACAAACCGTCTTGACAATTTCCAGGTACAGGCAGTTTATGATCCGCCTGCTGACATCACACCAACAGCCCAGGCTTCAACAATTTGTACAGGCGCATCAACCAATATTCAAATCGCAAATTCAGAAGTCGGAGTGAATTATCAATTGCGGAACAATTTCGACAACTCAACGATCGGAGGCGCGGTAGCAGGTACGGGAGGTACAATAAACTTAGGAACCGGAAGTTTAAGCGGCCCGACCACGTTTAATGTTTTAGCAAGTGATGGTACCGGATGCAGCTTGCAGATGGTAAACACGGTGACGGTTAATGTGAACCCGCTTCCTACCGCTACAATGCCTGCAGCAGCCTGCGCAGGATCAACGATCACGATTTCCGGATCGAATTTTACAGCCGGTGCTACCAATACTGTTCTATTTACGGGAGGCAGTGCGACGAGTACAATTGCAACTACCTCCAATTCCCTGGTGGTCGCGATTCCGGTTGCTGCATCTTCCGGACCTGTTACAATTACGAACGGCAACGGATGCAGTGTTACCACCGGAACCTATACCGTGAATGCGATTCCAAATGCTCCATCCGGACCGGCAACCCAGACTTTCTGTTCAGGAAACAGCCCGGTTGTTAATAATTTAACAGCTACGGGCTCTAATTTACTATGGTATAATAACAGCACGGGAGGAACTGTTTATCCGGGATCAACAGCGCTTGTAAATGGCACTCATTATTACGGATCTCAAAACATTTCAGGTTGTGAAAGTACTTCCCGTCTTGATGTAACTGTTGCGATCACTACAACACCCGGTGCACCAACGGGTTCTGCGACACAAATTTTCTGTACAGGTAACAATCCGACGATTGCAAATATCGTCACCGACCAGGGAACAACTGCTAATGGTATTAAATGGTATGATAATTCATTCGGCGGTGTAGCAATTAACTCTGCAACCGCTCTTATCAATGACAGTACTTATTATGCTTCGCAAACAACTTCAGGTTGCGAGGGTACATTAAGATTTGGAGTTAAAGTAACGATCAATCCGACTCCGGGTGCCCCAACAGCGAATGCTTCTCAATCATTTTGTGCAAGCAGCAATCCAACAATTGCAAACTTAACAACTCTTACGGGTACCGGAATAAAATGGTACAATGCAGCAAGTGGCGGAACCCAATATACTAATCCGGCAACTGCTCTTGTAAACGGAACAATTTATTATGCATCACAAACTGTTTCGGGTTGCGAGAGTTCTGCACGGGTTGCAGTGACCGCTACCGTGACAGCTACGCCTGCAGCACCAACAGCAACAACGCCGCAGGTATTTTGCTCAAACACCAATCCAACAATTGCTAACCTCACAACTCTTACCGGAACAAACATTAAATGGTATGATGCTGTAAACGGGGGAACACAGTATACTAATCCAGCAACAGCTCTTGTAAACGGAACTATTTATTATGCTTCTCAATCAACGGCTACAACTCCTTCGTGCGAGGGTACTGCAAGAGCTGCAGTAACAGTGACGATAAATACTGCGCCTGTCACTACAAGCGCAACCATCTGCCAGGGAGGAACTGTTATTGATTCATTGAAGTCAAACGCATGCCCGAATACAAGTGGTACAAGCGGACCAAATTTTCCTGGAACAGGAGTCGATAACAACACCACAGGAACGCAGACATGGTCAAATCCCGGAAATATTATAAGCGACAATGGATCCGTAGCCAGTATTTCCATCAGTAGCGGCGGTACATTTACGTCTAATACCCACTATCTGTTTGCAACAAATTTCGGTTTTGCAATTCCCGCAACAGCGACGATTAACGGAATACAGGTTGCCATCAACCGATATGAAACCACAACTAATTCCAACAGTTCTGTTGAGGATAATATTGTAAGTTTAATAAAAGCAGGGGCTGTTACTGGGAATGATAAATCAGTGGTTGGCGTGTGGCCAACATCAACATCGACTGTTATTAATTACGGAACCACTTCAGATTTATGGGGCACAACCTGGACCCCTGCGCAAATCAATGCATCAAACTTTGGGGTTGCTTTATCGGCAACTATCGTAAGAAGTACAAGCCAGACAGTAACTGCAAATGTTGATTATATGCAGATCACTGTGACTTATACAGTAAACGGAGTTGTAAACTGGTACACTGCTAATGCAGGCGGCTCATCCATTTTTTCAGGATCTCCATTTAACCCGGTTGGCGTTGCAGGTTCCGGTTTAACCAATACGAACACTGCCGGTACAACTCCATATTACGCAGCATGTGCCGCTATCCCGGATTGCAGGTCAGTTGCCAATTTTGTGATTCTCGCTACACCAACTGCATCGATCAGCGGTACAACCTCAATCTGCTCGGGTGATGCGACGACTATTACTTTTACCGGAAGTGCCAATACAACCGTTACATACAATATTAACGGATCCGGAACTACAACAATTAATTTAGGTTCTGCCGGAAGCAATTCAGTAAACACCGGTTCGATTTCATCAAGTAAGACATACAACCTGGTGAGCATCGCTTACACTTCAGGAACAGGATGCAGCCATTCACTGAGCGGAAGTGCTGTTGTGACAGTTAAACCAACAGCAACAGCAAGCATCAGCGGGAATGATACAATTTGTTCAGGTGCTTCAGCAATTATCAGCTTCAGCGGAACACCGAACACCCGTGTAACTTATCACATTAACAGTAATCCAAAAGTAACCATTGATCTCAACGGTTCCGGAACTGCTTCTGTAAGCACCGGTGCAATTACATCTGATGCAATATATAATTTAGACAGTGTTGGTTATATTACTGCTCCGGCATGTACTCAAATTGTAAGCGGTACTGTTACTATTAAAGTAGGTGATTTTAAAGCACCAACTTTTTCTTCTACTCCAGCCAGCACTTCAAGAAATACGGCAAACGGCGTTTGTACTTATACTGATTCCGGTACTGAGTTTAATGCCGTGGCAACAGATAATTGCGGAGTTACTGATCTTACATGGTCTCTTACCGGTGCAACCACGTCGGCAAGTCCGGCAACGGGAATTAATTCTTTAGCAGGGCAGGTATTTAATTATGGCGTTACTCATGTATCATGGACCGCTACAGATGCCACAGCACATTCAACGACAGCGGTTTCATTTGATGTTACGGTAAACGACAATCAAAACCCGGTGATCAGCGGATGCCCTTTAAACATTACTTTAAACAATGCCGCAGGAACATGTGATTCTGTTGCAACCTGGATTGAGCCAACAGCAACTGATAATTGCGGCATGCAATCTTTCACAAGCAACCATAGCCCGGGAGAAACTTTCCCGGTGGGTACAACTACTGTTACTTATACAGCCACTGATATACACGGAAGAACTTCTACCTGCTCTTTCAATGTAATTGTGATTGATAATGAAAACCCTGTCATTACAGGTTGTCCTTCCGACATTACATTGAACAATGCATCCGGTGCCTGCAATAACGTAGCAAGCTGGATTGAACCTGCAGCAACAGATAATTGCGGCATTCAATCATTCACACCGAATCATTCGAGCGGATCAGCTTTCCCTGTAGGAACCACAACAGTTATTTACACAGCGACAGATATTCATGGAAGAACTTCAACGTGTTCTTTCACTGTTACTATTATTGACAATGAAAATCCTGTCATAACCTGTCCTGCTGATATTACTACAACGAACACTGCGGGTGCCTGCGGAAAGAATGTTTCTTTTGCTGCAACGGCGACGGATAATTGTTCAGCAACGATCTCTTATGCTCCTGCATCAGGAAGCTTCTTTATAGTTGGAACCACAACTGTTACGGCAGTTGCAACTGACCCGGCAGGAAATACCGATACATGCACATTTACAGTTACAGTGAATGACACTGAAGATCCTGTTATCTCAGGCTGTCCTTCCAACATATCATTAAATAATACGCCTGGCGATTGTGATGCAGCAGCCACGTGGATTTCACCGACGGCTACTGACAATTGCGGTATACAGTCGTTTACAAGCACTCATAATTCAGGAGAGATTTTCCCTGTCGGAACAACAACAGTTACTTATACTGCAACAGATATTCATGGAAGAACTTCAACCTGCTCTTTCATAGTTATTGTAACCGATAATGAAAATCCTGTGATCAGCGGCTGTCCTTCAAACATTACTTTAAACAATGCAGCAGGCACATGCGATTCTATTGCAAGCTGGACTGAACCTACAGCAGATGACAATTGCGGAATGCAAACCTTTGTGAGTAATCACAGCCCGGGCGAAACATTCCCTGTTGGTACAACAACTGTTACTTATACAGCGACAGACATTCACGGCAGAACTTCTACCTGTTCATTTACAGTAACTGTAATTGACAATGAGGATCCTGTCATTACCGGTTGTCCTACGGATATCACATTAAATAATGCAACAGGCTTATGCAGTAACGTTGCAAGCTGGACAGCGCCTTCAGCAGGTGATAATTGCGGAATCCAATCATTCACACCGAATCACGCAAATGGATCATCGTTTCCTGTAGGAACAACAACGGTTACTTATACGGCTACAGACATTCACGGAAGAACTTCAACATGCTCATTCACGGTTACCATTGTTGATAATGAAAATCCGGTTGCCACCTGTCCGGCTGATATCACAACAACGAATGCAGCAGGAGCATGTGGCAAAAGTGTTTCTTTTGCTGCAACGGCAACGGATAATTGCTCTGCAACAATTTCTTATGATCCTGCATCCGGAAGCTTCTTTACTGTAGGAACCACAACTGTTACGGCAGTTGCAACTGATCCTGCCGGAAATACAGATACATGTACATTCACTGTAACAGTGAACGATAATGAGAATCCTGTTATAAGCGGTTGTCCTTCAAACATCTCTTTAAATAATACGCCTGGAAATTGTGATGCAACTGCTACCTGGATTGAACCAACAGCAGATGACAATTGCGGTATTCAGTCATTTACAAGTACGCATAACCCTGGCGATATCTTCCCTGTCGGAACAACAACAGTTACTTATACGGCAACGGATATTCATGGAAGAACGTCAACCTGTTCTTTCACCGTTACAGTAACCGATAATGAAAATCCTGTCATCACCGGCTGTCCCGCAAATATCAGCCTGAATAATACAACCGGTGATTGCAGCGCTTCTGCAACCTGGATTGCACCGACAGCAGATGACAATTGCGGCATTCAGTCGTTCACAAGCACACATAATTCCGGCGACACATTTCCTGTAGGTACAACCACAGTTACTTATACAGCAACAGATGTTCACAGCAGAACATCGACATGTAGCTTCACCGTTACTGTCACTGACGACGAGGATCCGGCAATTACCTGTCCTGCTGATATAACGGTTGATAACGCTGCAGGCGCATGCGGTAAGAATGTTTCTTTTGTTGCTACAGCAACAGATAATTGCTCTGCAACGATCGCTTATGTTCCTGCATCGGGAAGCTTCTTTGCAGTTGGTACAACTACAGTGACTGCAACCGCGACCGACCCTGCCGGTAATACCGGTGTATGCACATTTACAGTTACCGTAAATGATACTGCAAACCCGGTAATCACGGGATGTCCTTCAGATATTTCATTGAATAATACACCGGGCTCATGTGATGCAACAGCAACCTGGACTGCACCGACTGCAGCTGATAATTGCGGAATTCAATCCTTCACGAGCACGCATAATCCGGGTGACAATTTCCCGGTAGGAATCACTACGGTTACTTATACTGCCACTGATGTTCACGGTAATTCAGTGAACTGTTCATTCACAGTTACAGTAACTGATAATGAAAATCCGGTGATTTCAAGTTGTCCGTCAAACATCAGCCTGAATAATGAAACCGGCGAATGCGGCAGCGCTGCAAGCTGGACTGCTCCAACCGCTGATGATAATTGCGGTATCCAGTCATTCACAAGTACAAACAATCCGGGCGATAATTTCCCTGTGGGCATAACCACTGTTACCTATACTGCAACAGATATTCACGGCAGAACATCAACATGTTCTTTCACTGTTACAGTGATCGATAATGAAAACCCTGAAATCACCGGATGTCCTGCCGACATCACGCTGGATAATACAGCCGATTCATGCAATGCGGCTGCAAGCTGGACTCCTCCAACAGCAGGCGACAATTGTGGTATTCAATCTTTCGTAAGCAATCATAATCCCGGAGATGTGTTTCCTGTCGGAACAACAACGGTTACATATACAGCGACAGATATTCACGGACGAACTTCAACGTGTTCTTTCACAGTTACCGTAAACGATAACCAGGATCCGGTGATCACAGGTTGCCCGGCAAACTTTTCACTGAGTAATTCTGCCGGCTTATGCGGCGCAATTACAAACTGGACGCCTCCCACAGCGGCAGATAATTGTGGCATACAATCATTCACAAGCAACCATGCTCCCGGAGATACCTTGCCTGTAGGAACATCTACGGTTACTTATACAGCAACAGACATTCACGGCAGAAGTTCAAGCTGTTCCTTCAATGTAACAGTTAATGATAACGAGGACCCTGCGGTCTCTTGCCCGGCAGACATTTCACAATGTAACCCGGTAGTGACTTTCAATGCAACTGCATCTGATAATTGCGGAATAGATTTAGTGGAGTACACCACGGCCAGCGGCTCAACTTTCCCGATTGGAACTACAACAGTAACTGTAACAGCAACGGATATTCATGGTAATTCTTCAACCTGTTCCTTTGATGTGACGATCCTGTCAAACAGCTCTTCAACAAATAATGTAGAGATCTGCGACGGAGCAAGCTATACGCCACCGGGCGGAACAGCAATGACATCAACAGGAACTCAAATCTCTCACATACCGAATGCAGCAGGATGTGATTCAGCGATCACGACTAACTTAACTGTGATTCCGAATTCGAGCAGCACAGCGAATATTTCAATCTGTGACGGGGACAGTTATACTCCGCCGGGTGGAACTGCGATGACAGTAACCGGATCACAAGTGTCTCATATATTAAATGCCGCAGGTTGTGATTCAGCGATTACGACAAACTTAACCGTGATTCCTAACACAAGCAGCACAGCGAATATTTCAATCTGTGACGGCGACACCTACACTCCTCCAAACGGAACGGAAATGACAGTGACCGGATCACAGGTAACGCACATTCCAAACGCAGCAGGTTGCGATTCGACAATCACGACTAACTTAACAGTGATTCCGAATACAAGCAGCACAGCAAATATTTCAATCTGTGATGGGGATAGTTATACTCCTCCAAACGGAATTGCGATGACTGTAACCGGCTCACAGGTAACGCATATACAGAATGCAGCAGGATGTGATTCAGCGATTACGACTAACTTAACAGTGATTCCGAATACAAGCAGCACGGCGAATATTTCAATCTGCGATGGTGGAAGTTATACACCACCGGGTGGAACTGCAATGACTTCAGCAGGAACACAAGTCTCCCACATATTAAATGCAGCAGGTTGCGATTCAGCGATCACGACTAACTTAACCGTGATTCCGAATACAAGCAGCACGGCGAATATTTCAATCTGTGACGGTGACAGTTATACTCCACCGGGTGGAACTGCAATGACTTCAGCAGGAACACAAGTCTCGCACATATTAAATGCAGCAGGTTGTGATTCAACAATCACGACTAACTTAACCGTGATTCCAAACACAAGCAGTACTGCAAACATTTCAATTTGCGATGGTGACAGTTATACTCCTCCAAACGGAACGGCCATGACTGTAACCGGAATACAGGTGACTCATATACTGAATGCAGCGGGTTGCGATTCAGCAATCACAACTAACTTAACCGTGATTCCAAACACAAGCAGCACAGCGAACATTTTAATCTGTGATGGCGACAGTTATACTCCTCCAAATGGAACGGCAATGACAGTAACCGGCTCTCAGGTAACACATATACAAAATGCAGCCGGATGCGATTCAGCAATCACCACAAACTTAACCGTGATTCCGAACACAAGCAGCACGGCAAATATTTCCATCTGCGATGGTGACAGTTATACGCCACCGGGTGGGGCTGCAATGACTTTAGCAGGAACACAAGTTTCTCACATATTAAATGCCGCAGGTTGCGATTCGGCGATCACCACAAACTTAACCGTGATTCCAAACACAAGCAGCACAGCGAACATTTCAATCTGCGATGGCGACAGTTATACTCCGCCAAACGGAACGGCAATGACTGTGACCGGATCACAGGTTTCTCACATATTAAATGCAGCAGGATGTGATTCAGCGATCACAACAAACTTAACCGTGATTCCGAACACAAGCAACACGGCGAATATTTCAATCTGTGATGGTGGCAGCTACACACCTCCGGGTGGAACTGCAATGACTGTGACCGGATCACAAATTTCTCATATATTAAATGCTGCGGGATGCGATTCAGCAATCACAACAAACTTAACGGTGATTCCGAATACAAGCAGCACGGCGAATATTTCAATCTGTGACGGTGACAGTTATACTCCTCCAAACGGAACGGCAATGACTGTAACCGGATCTCAGGTTTCTCACATATTAAATGCTGCGGGATGCGATTCAGCGATCACAACAAACTTAACCGTGATTCCGAATACTTCAAGCACAGCGAACATTACCATTAATGAAGGCGACAGTTATACTCCTCCAAACGGAACTCCGATGACAACAGCCGGAACACAGGTAACGCATATTCAAAATGCGGCAGGGTGTGATTCTGCTATTACGACTAATGTAACTATAAATCAAAATACCAGCAGCACAGCAAACATTTCAATCTGTGACGGTGACAGCTACACGCCTCCGGGTGGAACTGCGATGACTGTCACAGGAACCCAGGTTTCACATATTCCAAATGCAGCTGGCGCTGATTCAACAATCACGACTAACTTAACTGTGATTCCGAACACAAACAGCACGGCAAATATTTCAATCTGCGATGGTGACACTTATACTCCTCCAAACGGAATTGCAATGACTGTAACCGGCTCACAGGTAACGCACATACAAAATGGAGCAGGATGTGATTCAGCGATCACGACTAACTTAACAGTGATTCCGAATACAAGCAGCACGGCAAATATTTCCATCTGCGATGGTGGAAGTTATACACCTCCGGGTGGAACTTCGATGACTGCTGCAGGATCGCAAGTGTCGCATATTCCAAATGCAGCAGGATGTGATTCAACCATCACAACAAACTTAACTGTGATTCCAAATTCAAGCAGCACAGCTAATATTTCAATTTGTGACGGTGGAAGCTATACACCTCCGGGTGGAGCTGCGATGACTGTTGCAGGATCACAAGTGTCACATATTCAAAATGCAGCAGGATGTGATTCAACAATCACGACTAACTTAACTGTTATTCCTAACAGCAGCAGTACAGCGAACATTTCAATCTGTCCGGGTGGCAGCTATACACCTCCGGGTGGAACGATCATGACAGCAGCTGGTACCCAGGTTTCACATATTCCGAATGCTGCAGGTTGCGACAGTGCAATCACGACAAACCTTACATTGCTTACTGCATCGGTAACTCCGACCGGCGTAACCAGCAACGCACCGTTTAATGAAGTGTGTAACAGTAACAGCACAACCCTTACTGTTCAGGGCGGCCAGCTTGGCTCAGGTGCAATATGGGTTTGGTACGTAGGCGGATGTGCCAGCGGATCAAGCATTGGTACAGGACCTTCCATAGTGGTAACTCCTGGAACTACGAAAACATATTTTGTAAGAGCAGAAGGAACGTGCGGCAACAGCTTGTGCGCATCCAGAACAATTACGGTGAAGACCTCAGGACCGGGAGGAGTGATAACAACAGTAACCGGGCCGGCAGCGGGATGTCCAGGCGGAACAGGTATTGTGAGATGCAATACTGTTCCCAACACAACTTACTACAGCTGGTCGTCTTACCCGGGAACATTGTTTAACGGTCAGCCAGGGCCTGTTCAGACAACAGATACATTTGTTACGGTGACGTATGGACCGCTCCCTGTGGGTGCCGGTGGATATAACGTTTGTGTGTATGGCGGAAATGCCTGCGGTGTAACTTCAAACACAAAATGTTACTGGATACAGGCGAGTGTAAGTGTGCCTACATTTGATATTTCAAATTCTCCGATAGCATGCGCCGGTGATACACTTACATATAGTGTAGCAGCCCAGGCCGGTGCATCAGGGTATACATGGACTATAACCGGAAATGCAACTATTCTTTCCGGCCAGGGAACCAATTCAGTAAGTATCAAATTCAACACCGGCTGGACTTCAGGTAACCTTTGTGTGTATGCTTCAATCAGCTGCGGTGCAAACAGCGCATCACGTTGTATGGCCATCAGCAACGCACCTGGAATACCGGGTGCAATGACGGGGCCTGTTACCGTTTGTCCGGGAAGCACATATACATATACAGTCGGCGCAGCAGTCGGCGCAGCTTCTTATAACTGGGCTGCACCGGCAGGATGCACCGTGGTAAATAATGGTACCTCTGCCAATATTACCTTCCCGGTTGGATATTCAAGTGGACCGGTAATCGCCGCTGCGCTGAGCCGTTGCGGTGTTCAAAGCACAACAAGATATCAAACGGTTACAACCGGAAGGCCGGGCACACCAGCTAACATTACCGGGGAAGCGTTTGGTGTTTGCGGACAACAGTTTATTTACACAGTGCCTGCAGTAAGTGGTGCCACAGGATATGCATGGATTGTTCCTTCAGGTGCAAGCATTGTGAACGGACAGAATTCAAATTCAATAACAGTTTCCTTCTCAGCAGGATTTGGAAATGGTAACATCTGCGTAAACGCAACCAATACATGCGGAAGCGGCGGACAACGTTGCGTGCTTGTAAAAGGCAGCCCTGCAACACCGGTTCCGATTACAGGTAACACCAGTGTATGTGTTGGCACAATCGCAAACTATTCTGTTGTTGCAGGAACAGGTGCTGTTACTCACACATGGACAGTTCCGGCGGGAGCTACAATTCTTTCCGGGCAGGGATCAGCTTCTATCTCAGTATTGTGGGGAAGTTCAGGAGGTAATGTCGGTGTTGTTGCATTCAATGGCTGCGGAAATTCAGGGCAGCCAAGAACCTTGGCAGTTGCAATTACATGCCGCCTCTCCCAGCAGGAAATAAGAACGATCATACCAATGAATGCCCAGGCCTTCCCGAACCCGACTCATGGAATTCTGAATTTAAGATTCACAGGAATCTCAGATGAGAATTATTATGTGAGAGTAGTAGATATGATGGGCCGTCTTATGTATACTGAAACAAGAAAAGGCCAGCCGGGTGAAAACCTTCGTGAGATCGACTTAACGGGCTTCGCTAAAGGGTTGTACCTGCTTGAACTTAAGAACAGCGGTGAAAAACAAGTCATAAGAATATCAGTTGATTAAAAATTTTGGTAAGAACAAAAGGCGCCTTCTCTCTTTTGAGGAGGCGTTTTTTTTTGCACATTTCCTCGCCATCTATTTCGTTTCTTTGTACTTCTATTCAGAGTTGAAATGCAAATAGCTTTTCCGGAAACGAACCTTAAAAAAATAGTCATCATCGGTGGCGGGTTCGGAGGTATTGAACTTGCAAAAAAAATTGACGCGGCGAAATTCCAGCTGGTAGTTGTCGACGCGCATAACTATCACACGTTTCAGCCGCTCCTGTACCAGGTTGCTACGGGAGGTTTAGAGCCTGATTCAGTTGCTTACCCTATCCGGAAAATATTTAAGCGGAATAAAAATATTTTTTTCCGGATTGCGGAAGCGCTTGAAGTTGTTCCCGGGAGCAATACTTTAAAAACATCTATCGGCGAGATTAAGTATGATTACCTGGTAATTGCTACCGGATCAACAACTAATTTTTTCGGTAATGAAAGGCTGAAATCAAATTGTCTTGTTTTAAAAAGCATTACAGACGCTCTGGACGTCAGGAGTTTCCTGCTCCAGAATTTTGAACAGGCGCTCCTGGCAAATACAATTGAGGAAAAGAAAAGCCTTGTAAATACTGTAATAGTAGGAGGAGGCCCGACAGGCGTGGAGGTCGCCGGTGCTCTTGCGGAACTGAAAAGGCATGTACTTCCGAATGATTATAAAGAACTCGACATATCCCTGATGAATATTACAATCATTGAAGCATCAGGAAAATTACTTGCAACCATGTCGGAACAGTCATCCGGCAAATCAAAAATTTTTCTTGAGAAGATGGGTGTGCAGGTACGTCTTCAAACAAGCGTTAAAGATTTTGACGGGGTAACAATCACCCTCAGCAATGAAGAAAAAATTTCTACACGGTCAGTTATCTGGACTGCCGGTGTAATGGGAAAAACTTTTTCAGGAATCGCCGGAGAATCAATTTTTAAAGGCAACAGGATACTGGTGGATCATTTCAACCGCGTAAAAGGTCATGAAAATATTTTCGCAATCGGTGATGTTGCAGCAATGCTGGAAAATGAAAGACCGCACCCGATGGTAGCACCTGTTGCCATCCAGCAGGGAAAAAATCTTGCACGCAATCTTAACAGGAAACCGAAAGAGGCATGGAAGCCGTTTGTTTACTTCGACAAAGGAACGATGGCAACCATTGGAAGAAACAAGGCTGTGGTTGATCTGAAGTTCCTGAAATTCCAGGGGATCTTTGCCTGGTTAACATGGCTGTTTGTTCACCTTATGCTTCTCGTCGGATATCGTAACCGGCTGATTGTATTTATAAACTGGGTGTGGAATTATTTCAGCTACGACAGAGCAATTCGTTTAATCATCAGGCCGTTTAAAAAATCAGGCCCGGCTAATTAGTAACAGGAAGCAATCCATATTCTTTTCCGTACTCAACGTGCTGCTGAATAAAATCTTTCGGGTATTCAATTTTCACATCCGTGATTTTATCTCCATCCATCACAGGAACAAGCTTCGGTTGAATAAAACCAAAGTACGGAGGAACATTTAATTTCTCGTAACGCTGAAGAACTTCTTTATGCAAAGCAGGGTCAACCTTCACGCCGTACGTCTCAACTAATTTTTCGCCGGCATTGTAATCTCCTTCTGATTTTATCCGTTGAATTTCTCGTAGCAATTGTCCGAAGTATTCGCGCACCTTATTGTAATCGTTAATCACGATATATGTTTTGCCATCTCTCACCACTTTCTCAATCGACTTGTCTTTCATTCCACGTTCAAGCACCCATGCTGAATTCATCTGCCGGTTACGCATGTGGGATTCTTCAAGCTTATCGCCAACCCTGATCCTGTTGAGCTGCGTCATCAAGCCATTCATCAGGTAATTATCATACCCGGCCTTTCCGACTTCAAGTGAAGGCATCACACCGATGTCGACCAGTTTCTGATCCATTACATAATACAAAGCAACGAGGTCAGCACGCGCCTCTTCAAGAACTCCGGAATAATTTTTCAGCGTTTCATCGCTCGTTCCGACACCATCATTTGTTTTTCCGGATGCATGACCGATTACCTCATGCATGTCTGTGTGAAGATCAGCAGCGAGAGCTCCGAATTTCCGCGCACGGTCAGCAACTTCCTTACTGGCACCAAACTCATCTATGATCGGGCTTTTTGATCTTGCATAATTATATGCTGCGATAATATTTCCTAACGAAACCGATTTTGAGCCAACAGAACTTTCACGTATGTGTTCGTTGTTCGGGAGGTTAATGCCGATTGGCGTGGCGGGCGCTGCATCACCAACTTCACAGATGATCGTGATTACTTTGGCAGAAATTCCCTTCACATCTTTCTTTTTGTGCTGGTCCATAATCGGTGAGTGGTTTTCAAACCATTGTGCTTCACGGCCGATGGCAGCAATTCGTTTTGTTGCTTCCATATCTTTCATTGAAACAATGCTTTCATAAGCGCCTCTTTTCTGCAAGGCATCTTCGTACTGTTCGATGAAGCCGATCATTGCATCGATACGGGAAGAAGTATCACGGACCCATGAAATGTTGTAATCGTCACAATCTTTGGGATCACCGCTGCGGTAGAACTTAATCAGCTTTTCAAGGGTTTGTTTTTGAATCTCACTTTCGGCTACCCCGGTTGCCTTCTCAAGCCAGTAAACTATTTTTTCAATGGCCGGGCTATACATGCCGCCAACCATCCAGCGTTTCTCAACAATTTTTCCATTCACTTTAACGAGCTTTGAATTGATACCCATCTGGGATGTATCTTCAGGATGAGATTTTTTCATTGCTTTATAAAAAGCATCTGCTTCTTTTTCTGAAACGCCCTCATAGAAATTATTGGATGACGCCTTGACGTGATCAATCCCTGCGCTCAGGTCAACCACTTTTTTGTCGACAGCCGGATCAAAAACAACGGACTGCATCATTTTCAGGAATTCATCAATGGATTTCCCTTCCAGTGGAAGACAGCCCTGGTCGCTGCTTTTCACAAGTGATGTAAAATATTCAAAGGAACATTCAGGAATCATTTTGTCGGATGAATAATGATGATGATTGCCGTTTGCAAAAAAGAAGCGTTTGCAATAGGTGAGAAATTTATTGTAATCGCCGGAATTTTTATCGCCGCTGTATGTATTCAGTATGCATTCAAGGGTTTTACGAATGGCCAGGCTATGGCTGTATTTCTGGTCGTAAAAAATATCTCTCCCGCTTAATCCTGCCTGGTACAGATAATACGCCAGCTGTTTTTGCTGAAGCGGAAGTTCATCAAACCCTTTAACCTCATAGCGCAAAACCTGGATGTCGGCAAAACGGTCGGCGATGTAATCAAACGTTGAAGTTGTATCTTTTGATGCTTCCTGTTTTTGCTGTTTGGGAGTGCAGGAAAAAATGAGCGGCATAACGATGCCTAACAAAACAGCCGGTATATACTTTTTCATAGTGGTTAATTTAATTTATGCTGGTTGGGATTTATAAGTTACTCCGGATTATTTCAACCCGTACTTTTCTTTATACTTTGCAAACAATTGTTTTTGCACATTATCAAGATTGATTTCTTTCCCGCGGATAAAAGCTGAAACAATATTTTGTGTTTTCATATCAAGAGCATCGCCTGTCGAAATAAAAAGTGTCGCATCTTTATCTTTTTCCAGTGTTCCCGCTGTTGCATCGATGCCGAGAATTTTTGCCGGTGCAGAAGTAATGCTCATCAGCGCTTCTTCTTTCGTGAGTCCGTAGGCTGCAGTTGTTCCGCACATGAAACCGATGTTACGTATGTTCCATGAGCCGTCGATGCTGATCGTATAGTTTACTCCTCCCTGTTTCAAAAGGTAAGGGAGCTTGTAAGGCAAATCCACATCGTCATCTTCCCGTGAAGGCAGCGAATGCACCCTGCCAAGAACTACGGAAACATTATTTTCCTTCAGGAGGTCAGTAACCATCCACGAATCATCACCCCCTACAACAACCATTTTTATTCCGTACTTTTTTGCGAAGTTGACGGCTGATTCAATTGCTTTTATATAATCACAATGTACATACAGCTTTTTGCTTCCATCGAACAAACCTTTCATGGCTTCGAACCGAAGATTTTTTTCTGACGGTGATGAAACCGAATATGCTTTTGCTTCTTTAAAAAGCTGCTCGACGCTGTTCATTGCTTTATTCATGTTCTCACGCTGCTTATCTTCCGGCTGTGAGCCTTCTCCCTTATAGATATACATCCGGGGCCAGTTCAGGTGAATACCTTCATCTGTTTTGTATGCAGCGTCCTCCCAATTCCATGCATCGAGCTCAACTACGCTTGACTGCCCGGAAATGGTTCCGCCCTGCGGAACTATCTGCACCAGCAATACGCCATTGCATCGTACTGTCGGAGGAATTTTTGAATCCGTGTTGTATGCAATGATGCTTCTCACATTCGGATTAAGATCGCCTACTTCACCAAAGTCTCTTGTTGAACGGACGAGATCAATTTCTGTAAGTCCTAAAGTGGAGTTGCATGCTATAAATCCCGGGTACACATGTTTGCCTGAAGCGTCAATTATTTTTTTGTAACGGTTTTTTTCGGTGCCGATGGTTGATGCGTCAGCTACCAGCGTCAGCTTACCGTTCTCAAAACCTATGGCGGAGCTTTGTATTACCTGCCCGTTACCAATATGAGCGGTTGCATTCAGAATGAGAATGCTTTCGCTCTGCGGTTTTGCAGGTGCAGGATTTTGCGCCTTTGAAAAAACAGCCGCAGAAATGGCAACTAATAATGTAAAATATTTTTTCATTTTCATTTGGATTTTCTTCCCGGGAGATTTTATTTCATTAATAAATATTCGTCATGGTCACAATGATGAATTACCTGTGCTTTCATAGAAGGCTTTTGCGTGCCTTCACCTTTATTTTTTGCATCAAGCATTTTCTGAACGAGACGCGCTTTCTCTTTACGGTTTTCATCTCTCATCTGCCTGTCAGTATTCACATCAAAATATTTTATTCCGTCAACATATGTTTGAAGAGGTTTTGCATAAATGCTGAGAGGATTATCGCTCCATAAAACAAGGTCAGCATCTTTGCCGGCTTTCACTGACCCGACACGATCATCAACCTGGAGCATCTTAGCAGGATTGAGTGTAACACATTTCCATGCTTCTTCTTCACTGAGACCTCCGTACTTAATTGCTTTTGCGGCCTCCTGGTTTAAACGTCTTGCCATTTCAGGATCGTCGGAATTGAAAGCAACCGTTAATCCTACATCATGCATAATGGTGCCGTTATATGGTATAGCCTCGTACACTTCATACTTATAAGCCCACCAGTCGGCAAACGTGGATGCACCGCGGACTCCATGGGCTTTCATCTTGTCCGCAACTTTATATCCTTCAAGAATGTGAGTAAATGTATTCACTTTGAACCCGAACGAATCAGCTACATGCATGAGCATGTTAATTTCACTTTGTACATAGCTATGGCAGGTAATGAAACGTTTCGAGTTGAGAATTTCCGCCAATGCATCAAGCTCTAAATCTTTTCTGAAAGGAACAGATGATGATTTAGCTTTTGCATCCGGTGTTGAATATTTTTTCCTTTCATTATCATATTCGCGGGCCCGTGTGAAGTAATCTTTATATACCTGCTCAACGCCCATTCTTGTCTGGGGAAAACGGTATACCTGCTTGTCGCCCCAATGTGACTGCTTTACATTTTCACCAAGAGCAAATTTTATGAAGCCAGGCCAGTTCTGAAATTTTAATTCTTCCGGTGAATGGCCCCATCGTTCTTTGATCAGTTGGGTCTGGCCGCCGATTGCATTTGCACTGCCATGCAATATCTGTGAACTTGTAACTCCGCCGGCGAGTTGCCGGTAGATCTGTATGTCATCGGCATCAACAATATCTGCTATGCGGACTTCAGCAGAAGAGGATTGCGTTCCTTCATTTACATTACCGCTTGCTGCTATATGCGAATGCTCATCAATAATTCCGGAGGTGAGGTGCTTTCCGCTGCCATCAACTGTTTCAGCACCGGCCGCAGAAATATTTTTGCCCACCTGTTTTATTTTCCCATCAGCAATCAGCACATCTGTATTTTGAAGAATGCCTTCCGCTTCGTTGGTCCATACAGTAGCATTTTTAACGAGGACAGTTTTTGCTTTCGGCATCTCTTTCCATCCATAAGCCATTAAAGGATATGTTACGACGCCAAGCTTCAGTGAATCTTTTTTAAGAGTGTCTTTTTTTGCTACCTGAACAAATGAAGAGTCGAGCTTCACAAACCATTTCACCCAATCACCGCCCGGCAATTGCCCGGATCCTTTCCATTGATTCGGACTATCGTCATTTACGTATCCGCTGAGACGGTACGATCCTTCAGGCATCACAGGAGAAACGGCCTTGCCTTTTTTCTTCATTTCAAAATGAAGGGTGATCAGGGTTCCCTGCCGTGAATAATTTACATTCACATTTGATGAATCTTCCACAATCTTCATTTCAGGTGAGCCGGCTTCACCTGTCACTTTTAATTTCACCGGGGGATTGCTTCCGATATTCAGGCTGTAAGTACCGCGGATATCTTTTACATCAAAGTCATTGATTTTATACCGGACACCTTTCACCCAGTTTTCATAGATCATATTCTCTTTGTCAAAAACATTCCGGGAGGTGATAATAAAATTTGCCATCATCCCTTTCTTCAGACTTCCTATTGCATCTGATGCACGGAGAAGTTCTGCCGGGGTTTGAGTGAGCGCCTTTAATGCGGCCTGTTCAGGTAATCCGTATTCAATTGCCTTGCGCAGGTTTTTCAGAAAATTATTTTTGTCTTTCAGATCGGAGGCAGTCAGCGCAAAAGGGATCTGTGCTTTTTCAACTGCTGAAGGATTGGTTGGCGCAAGCTCCCAATGTTTCAGCTGGGAGAGAGAAACGTTCAGCGCATCATACGGATCACTTAAATCATACGCTTCAGGGAAATTAAGCGCGATAATAAGCGCATCTCCCATTGCTTTGATTTCATTTATCCGCTGGTATTCATCACCTGTTCCTTTGATGATATATTTCACTCCGAACTCGTCACCTATTTTATCTGCGCGAAACTCGTTTTGCTTTTCTCCCGCTTCAAAAATCTGCGGAAGGTTTTGAATTTTGTTCCATGAATCCAGTGAAATGTTGTATTCCTTTTTATATCCTCCTGATGCATACCATTGCGCATCATAGTATGACTGGCGAAGCAAAGCGATTGCACCCATCAGGGATTCGGGATAGTCCTGTGATGATGTGCCTTTGTCGAAAGAGTAGTTTGCTGCTGCACGGTCTTTAATAAGTATGTCATTTTCTTTTCCTTCTCCTAATGTTGCAAGAACAGAAGTGCCGCGTGCAATGCCGTCCCTGTAAACAGAATTTACTGCACCGAATCCTGACTTGCGGAGATCTTCAGCTTTTTTTCCATCGGCCGTAAAATTTTTGTATGCTTCGTATTCGGCCCGTATCGCCTGGTTCCAGCCGTAAGCGCCTTTTATGTTTGAAAGAAACTGCGGGATGCCGTCGCCGCCTTGTGGTCTTTTGATTTCAGGCATACCATAATCAGAAAAGATGTCGATAAAAGAAGGATAGATGTATTTTCCTTTCAGATCATATACGGCTGCCTCCGCCGGGATACGGAGTCCTTTTCCTGCGTCGACTACAATTCCGTCACGGATCAGAAGCACACCTGAATCAATGGTTGTTTTATAGTCAACAAAAATTTTTGCGTTTATGAAAGCATGGGTAATATGCCTTGGATCAGTGGTGCCGTTAACAGGAAATGTAACCTGGGATTTGCTTTGCAGTGACAATAAAATACAGGCGAAGGAAATCAGTGTAAAATAGTTCTTCATAGGCATGCTTTTGAGAAGTGACGAATGTAAAGAAACTTTGAGAATAAAAAAGTTAAACGGAACTTAACGTTCTATTCAGAAGCAGATGCAGGTAATGGTTGTTGAGAATCTTAAAGAAAGAATTCTTTACTTTGAGCGCTAAACCCGATTCTATGAACTCAACAGCGCTTGCTACCACGCATGTTATAGTTGTCAATATTTTCCTGTTGATTTATCTTATTAAAACTATCCTCCTTTATTCAAATAGGTCGTCTCTTGAGAAATTCAACAGGATAATCAAGGTGCCGGAGATGATTGTAAGCACGCTGTTCCTGGTAACCGGGATATGGCTTTTTGCGATTCTCGGCGCAATAAAAGTTCTGCAGGTTGTAAAGCTTATTTTTGTTCTTACTGCTGTTCCCCTGGCTGTTATCGGTTTCAAAAAACAAAAAAAGGTGTTAGCATTCATTTCCTTTATTTTGATCGTGGGTGCTTATGGATTGGCAGAAGCCGGAAAAAACAAGCCGTATATTCCCACTAAAGTTGTGGTAACCGGAGGTACTGATGATGCTGCACAGAACGGGATTAAAGTTTTTGCTGCCAATTGCGCCATGTGTCATGGCCTGGATGGTAAAAAGCAATATCGCGATGCAGCGGATTTATCTATGTCAGTCTCTGATGCTGTCAGGATTGACACGCTTATCAGAAAAGGCAGCAAAGGCAAAATGCCTGCTTTCGGAACAACGTTGAGTGACGATGAAATAGCCACAGTAGAATCATACATCATTACATTAAGAGAAAAATAAACTTACCTCGCGGTGTGAGGAACATTTTTTTATATGCTCTTTGTCCCTGCTTTAATTCATATTTAGAATTTACCATTTAGAATTTCCTTCGTGTCGCATCCTCCTTTACCAACAAATAAAAAAAAAGAAACCGCAGTACTTATCGGTCTTATCCACAGGGAGCAGAATGAAAACCAGCTTCGTGAATTCATGGATGAGCTTGCATTTCTTGCCGAGACTGCCGGCGCAGCAGCCGTTAAAAGATTTGTTCAACGGCTCGATCATCCCGATTCAAAAACATTTATCGGGAGCGGGAAGCTGAATGAGATCAGGGAATTTATTAAAGCCAACCAAACCGACATTGCAATTTTCGATGATGAGCTGAGCGGTTCTCAGATAAGAAATATCGAAAAAGTTCTTGAGTGCCGCGTTCTCGACCGTAACAACCTTATCCTCGACATCTTCGCAAAACGTGCGCGGACAGCTCAGTCGAAAGCACAGGTTGAACTGGCGCAGTACCAATATCTTCTTCCGCGCCTTACACGAATGTGGACTCACCTTGAAAAGCAACGCGGCGGAATAGGAATGCGCGGCCCGGGTGAAAGTGAAATAGAAACTGACAGGCGTGCTATCAACGACAAAATTGCAAAGCTGAAAGACAAGCTCCGCACTATCGACAAACAGACGGCCACACAACGGAAGCGGCGCGGTGAAATGATCCGTGTTGCGCTGGTCGGGTATACAAACGTAGGCAAATCAACATTGATGAACCTGCTGAGTAAAAGCGATGTGTTTGCGGAAAACAAGCTCTTCGCAACACTCGATACTACAGTAAGAAAAATCGTTTACGAAAACATTCCGTTTTTATTATCCGATACTGTGGGGTTCATACGCAAGCTTCCGCATGATCTTATCGAATCTTTTAAGTCAACGCTGGATGAGGTGCGCGAAGCTGATATCCTGATGCATGTTGTGGATATTTCACATCCGAATTTTGAAGAGCAGATGAATGTGGTGAACCAAACGCTGGTTGACATTAAAGCTTCTGACAAGCCCACACTGATTATCTTCAACAAGATTGATGCTTACCATTATATTCCCAAGGAAGAAGATGATCTTACGCCGGCGAAAAAAGAGAACATGTCGCTTGAGGATCTCAAAAAATCATGGATCTCAAAAATTGAGGGTACATGTATTTTTATTTCTGCAACAGGAAAAATCAACATCGATGAATTGCGGGCAACACTCATTAAGAAGGTGAAGGAATTGCATTTCAAACGCTACCCGAATTATTTTTTAAAAGAAAATAATTCAGGAGCGGAGGAAGAATAAAAAATGCTCTCCGGGCAGAAGATTATTTACTGACAGAAAATTTTCCTGAGTTAAGCCTGTTTCCCCTCTCATCAAGAATGTCATAGAAATAACTTCCGTTGCTGAAACCTGAAAGATCGACACGCTGTTTTTCATTTGTCATCGGGATTTGTTCAATCAGCTTTCCCTTTATATCAAATATAGAAACCGAACCTTTAACAGGTGTGTTCCATTTCGTTTCAATCACCAGGTAATCCGTGGCGGGATTTGGAAATGAAACCAAAGAAATAAGATTTCCTCCCGGCTCATTTATACCTACAAGTCCGTCATAGTAAACGCTGTCGACAAAAAGCTGGCTTCCTAAAGTCCCCAGGTTCAGCAAATCTGTAAGTACCCTGCTGCTCGACTGAAAATATACGATTGCCGTATCAGGATCATTGGGGCTATTGTATACAAGCGGAATGCTGAAGAAAGTATAATTCGACGCATCACTTACCTGCCAGATTGCATAACCAACAGTATCGCGGGTAGTTCCGTTATTTTTATACAAAACGGTTTCGATTGAGCCATGTGCTCCACCCACGGAAGAATATTTATAATATCCCTTAAGAAAAGCATGACGGATAGCGTCAGGCTGACCTCCCTGAGCGAGGTCAATATTGGGTCCGTTTACAGTAAATCCTCCCGTGGAGGCAGCTCCTGGCAAAGCAAGTGTTGCAATTCCAAAAGGATAAGCAGAGGTAGTAAGCCTTAAAGATAATGATCCGGACTGAATGATGGATGCTTCTTTCTGTGCGCAGGTAGAAACAAGAAAATTATCTGTTGACCAAAAAACCAGGGAGTCGTAGCTGGCTGAAACCGTCCAGTTCTCAAACTCATTATTAGGTATTTGCGCATAAGCACTGTTGAGTGCTACTGAAAAGATAAACAGAAGAAAGCTTAATATTTTTTTCATAACGAATAGAAATTAAAATTTATAATCTCAAAAGTATAAAAATTGCCAGTCAATCGGAAGAAAAAAAAATCCCGCAAAGGTAGAAGCTTTGCGGGATGCCTTTAAAATCGTGAATCGGATAATATCAGCCGATCATCAGTTTTAGTTTTGTACCGGGTTTAAGGTTATTTGAATTTAAACGGTTCATAGCTTTGATTTCTTCAACCGTTACGCCTGCATAACGTTTTGCAATATTCCAGAGAGTATCACCGGGCTGAACAATGTGGTAAACAAATTTCGCGGTAATGCCTGCTCCTGCTGAATCGCGTTTCTTTGATTCGGATTTAGTATTCTGAGCGGTGTTGGATGAACTTACGGTTTTAAGCTCCGCTTTCTGATCTGATTTTTGTTTCCCCGGAACAAACACCAAGAGTTTCTGACCTGAATGAAGTCTTGTGCTTTTCAGCTTGTTCCATCGTTTTATATCCTGTGTTGAGCAGCTATAACGGCTGGCAATATTTGCAAGATGTTCTCCGCGCTTTACAGTGTGGTATTTCTTTACAACTTTTCCAGCATATGTTACCGGATCAAGCGCCGTTCCATCATCACCTGTAATCATTGCTGTTACATCAGGCTCTGATGGTTTAAAAAGATTTTCAAGATTAGAGATATAGACATTGATTTTATTCGAAGGCAGACGAAGCACATATGACTCATCACCGTCAGGAATAATTCCCTTTTTATAAATCGGGTTGAGGTAAGAAACCATTTCAATCGGCAATGCAGTAGCATCAGCGACTTCACGCAACGAAATTTTCTGGTCAACCATCACAGTATCAGCTTCGAAATAGCTGATGATCGGGGGAACTGCCGTAAGGTTATGTTCAGATGGATAACTCATCAGGTAAGTAACTGCAATAAAAGCCGGTACATAACCCCTGGTTTCTTTCGGAAGATAAGAGCTGATTTCCCAGAAAGTTGTTTTGCCGCCTGATCGTGCAATTGCTTTATTCACGTTACCTGCTCCGCAGTTATAGGCTGCTATAACAAGTAACCAGTCGTGATAAATATCATACATGTTTTTAAAATACTGGCAGGCAGCCATTGTCGCTTTAGCCGGGTCACGTCTTTCATCAATGAAAGAGTTGACCTTCAGGTTATATAGCTTTCCGGTGTTGAGCATAAACTGCCATAATCCTGTTGCGCCAACTCTTGAAACGGCAACCGGGTTCAAAGCAGATTCAACGATAGAGAGATATTTAAACTCAAGCGGCAAATTCTGTTGATCCAGGATCTGTTCATATAAAGGGAAGTAAAGGTTTGAAAGCCCCATCACCCTTTCTGTCAAAGCCCGCTTTTTTACTGCATATAAATCTATATACTCCTTTACCTGGGAGTTAAAGGTAAGAGGTATAGGAGTTTGTATTTTTTGAATACGCTTTCTATATACATCATCAGTATATGTAGGCACCTCATAGGGCTGAAAATTATTATTCTGTTGATTTCCCGCAGAAGCAAAGTTTAACCGTTGTATATAGTTCAGATTCACGAGGCTGTCTAACATTGCAGCAATCGGATCATAATTTATAGAAGCGGCAGGTGGAGGAACATCAGCTTCAGGCTGAGCTTTCGCATTGCCTAAAAACAAACACATCATCGCAAAAAGCAATGATGTGTCTCTGATATGTGTCAGGGTTTTTTTCATTTTATCTTTAAAATTTTTCTGGCTACATCGCAGGTGCTTACCTGTAACGGCAAATATAGAATATTTGTTGAATAACTATAAATTTAACGCAGAAAAGCCTTTGGGGTTTGGCTAAACCTTTGAATTCCTTACAAATAGGCTCTAAAACTCCCGATCCTTAAGGAAGTTTTCCTGCACCGGCCATTTTGGTATAAGCACTTCTTCTTTTGGATAAAGGTTCCCTTCTGTTGGTAAAGATGCCGAACAGAAGTATCCGGGTAGCCCCGAACCTGACATTAGCCCCATAACGGCTGCGATTCATAGGATAGATTCAGCGCTTTGCCGAAATAGTTGGACTTGTGCTACCCTCTTCGGCTATAATTGTAATGTATTTCTCATACACCCTCACTGCCGGATGAACCACGCACGGCAGGTTTTTTAAGAATCTCATTACACCACACCACGTACGGTTAAATGTTATTTGAAGCTGTTATGCTTTAATGACTTTGAATTGTCGAAACGAAAAAGACTATGGAAACAGCATTGTTTAAATCTTCATTGACAGAGGTAATACGGAAGCTGAAAGAGATTCTTATCCGCCAGGGTTTTATGATCAGGAATTTCGATGAGCAGAATCAGGTGGTGATGGCCTACAAAGATGGAAACTGGTACCGAACGCCTAAACATATCCTCTTTGAGCTATCAAGTGTTGACAGCAGCCTTACCCGGATTGATATCACGGCCTCGATTGAAAGCAAAAAGAAAAGCAGGCAGGCAGAAGAAGTGATTGAAGAAAAAATAGTGACAATTATTTACAATAATTTTTGATTCTGACCCATGAAATTCGAAGAGCTTGCTCCGCACCTGAATAAGATTGCAACCTTGTACTTAAAAAACAAGAAACGCAAAGTGGGTTGGTTATTTGTCGACACAGACGATAAAATACCCGAACAACCTTTGATTGAAGTGTACTTTGTATCGTTGCAAAAAGGAAGAAAGCTTACCAATGTGTTGGAAAAGAATGATGTAAAAGCTTTGGCGCAATCACAACATCATGAAAAAATACTGCTGAATGAAATTGTAAGGGTGCGTTCGACTAAATAGAGGATTATTTTTTCTCTTCTTCTTTGGTAGCCTCTGCACCATCCTTCGCATCCTTAAATTCTTTAATTCCTTTACCTAAGCCACGCATAAGTTCCGGAATTTTTTTTCCTCCGAATAATAATAACACAAGTATGGCAATGATCAGTATTTCCTGTCCGCCAAGAAATCCAAGAAGAATGCTGAGGGTCATGTTGTTTTGTTTATTCAGTCCCTAAAGGACTTACGGTGCAAATGTAGCAAATAGTTAGGAGTTTGTAGTTCGGTGTTCGCAGATAAGGAGTTTAATTCATCACCTCCTGGCACTGATCCAGCTTTCGGGATCCATTTTATTGCTTCCCTTCCAGATTTCAAGATGCACTTCCGTTTTACCTTCATCGCTTTCAGTTTGAACTAAACCAAGAGTTTGACGTGTGGTTATTTTATCTTCAGCCTTAACATAAACCTCTTTTAAATTCGAATACAGTGTAAAGTATTCACCATGTTGAACGAGCACAGCGTATTTATCAACTATCATAATTACCCGAACCACTTTTCCGTCAAAGATAGCGCGGGCCTTTGCTCCTTTCTGTGAATTGATGTCCACTCCGTTGTTATTTACAACCACATCTTTCCAAACCGGGTGAGCATGTCTCCCGAATGTACTGCTTATAAATCCCTGTTCCACCGGCCACGGTAGTTTTCCTTTGTTGCTGGCGAAATCGTTGCTCAGCTTCAAAGCTTCAGGCGTTGCAGTAAGTGCAGCCGTTGAAGTAATCACTTCGGGTTTTTTACTTGTGCTTGCGCTTAAAGTTGAACGGGCTTTTTTTCTTGCAGCGTTCCGCGCAGTTTCAATTTCTTTTTTGATGATATCCTCAATTGCACGGCTTAGCTTCTCTTCCTGCTTTTGTTTTTCTTTCAGATCGCCGCGAAGCCGTTTTTCACGTGTGGTGAGGTTGTTCAGGGCAAGCACCTGCTGTTTTTTTTCATCGTCAAGATTTTTTTTCTCTTTCTCCTGGTTCGTGAGCAGCTGTGTTTTGTCGGTGCGTACCCCTTGAAGCTCCTGTTTTCTTGCCGTTAGCGAATCCTGTGTTTGCCGGATCAGGTCACGTTGCCGGACCCTGTATGTGCTTAACTGCTGAAGGTATTTCAACCGCTTATATGCCTGGTTAAAATCTTTGGCAGAAAAAATAAATGATAACCGGGAATATGAAGTCTGATTTTTATAAGCGAAGTAAAGCATGTTGGCATATTGCTTCTTCATCTCAGCCATCCGGATTTCAAGAGAATCAACGCGGCGGTTAACGCTTCCGATGGAATTGTCGAGCCCGTTAATCTGGTAGCTGATGGTATTGATGAGCTCGTTGCGGTACGAAATTTTTTTATTCAGGGTGATAAGCTCATTAAGCGAAGTTGATTTGTTTTTTTTTGTCTGGTTGAGGAGCCGGTTCGTATATTCGATATCCTTGCGGATCTGTTCTTTTTTTCTTTCCAGTTCTTTTTTGCTCTGGGAAAAAACAGGAATTGTGAGGATGAGAAAAACCAACGTCATCAAAATTTTAGTTTGACGCAGCAAAACACATAACGGACCTGCAGGAAAATTCATGCTGATAAAAGAAACGGGGAAACCATTGAAACGATTGTGAGAGCAGAGCAAAGATGACACTTTCCTTCCCTGACCTCAAGGTTTTTAACAGTAAAAAAAGGATAAGGTTTCGCAGGAACGGTAAGCTGCCGTTAACATTTTACGGACGTTATTTCCGTTCATACTTTTCCGGGACTGAAAAAGGAAGAGTGAAGGGTTCATTAACTGTAATCTTTGAATATTCAACCGTGATCCTGACAGGGTTTTGGGAACTGATGCTGACGGAAATTTTATTTGGAATCAACTTAGAGCCCGCATCGGTAAAAGTCGCGTAGGCGGCTTCAAGCGAACGGTTCTGCCTGTCGTCTTCCATACGTGATTTTGAAATGCGGTAATCGGTATTGATCCAGAAATCCTGGACGATCGGTTTGTTCGGGTCTTTGTCTTCCAGCGCCCTTTTCAGCTTCCGTTTATTAAGGGTGCTCAATATCGTGCACGAATCCTCTTCGTAAACGGATTTGAGTTTTTCATTTTTCAGGTAAGGAAAATAATTGCCGACAAGCACGGCCTGCATAATTTCAAAATTGATTCTCGTCTTAAGCATTTCTTCAAGGTAATCGAAATCATGAACCGTATATGTTTTGTGAACACGGTCGAGTATCTGCATGTCTGCTTTTGTCACCAGCACTCTTGCAGCTTCAATGCCCAGTAACGGTATGATGGAAATCCAGATTGCACTGTCTTTTCTCATCCTCACATGCACATCAAAAGACTGGGTTTCATCATGGCTCGTATAATCGACCGATGCTTTCAATGAAAGCCATTCAAAAGAAAACTCATGTGCCAGCACGGAATCAAAAACCTGGATCACATCAGCTCCTCTCAATTTAAGCGGTGCGGCCACAACAACTTTTTTCGATGTATTGCACGACGAAGCCAGGAAAATGCAAAGGATTGCAGCGACAATAGAAATGGAAAAATTCCAGCGAAAATTTTCCGGGCCGGTCATCATTTATTCCGGCAATTTTTTTTCAAGAATCTTTTTATCTAAAAGTTCTGAAGTGCCGGTGCCGGCATTTTTGGCTTTTTGCCAGTACTCAAGTGCTTTTTGAGTGTCGCCGGTTTTATACAATGCGTCTCCGTAATGTTCGAGCACGGTTGCGCTTTTATCGCTTCCATGTTCCATGGATTTCTCGATCCATGTTTTAGCATCCTTATATTTTCCCTGCTTGTACATGATCCAGCCGTAGGTGTCTTCAAAGTATTGGTTGTTTGGAGTCAGCTCCATTGAAAGCTTTGACATCGCTTCTGCTTTATCAAGCTTTTCTCCACGAAGCGAAAGGAAGTAAGAATAGTTGTTCAGCACACTTTCATCCTTCGGATTCAACGCCAGTGCTTTTTCCAGGTTTTCATCTGATTTTGGAAAATCTTTCAGCTCATTGTACACTTCACCAAGGCTTGAATAAAAACTTCCTTCGAGAACTTTGTCATCCACTACCATTTTTACACCGGAATTCAAAGATGTAACAGCATCTGCATATTTTTTCTTTTGAATATTTGCAAAGCCATTAAAGAAATAGATGACGGGTTGATCAGGAAACAAGGTTATTGCTTCATTGCTTTCCATAATCAAAGTGTCCCAGCTTTGCAACTGGTAATCGAGTGAAAGAATATTGCTGATGACTGAAAATTCTTTTGCGCCTAAATTTTTTGCCTGGCGGAATTCATCCAGTGCTTTCTCATATTGCTTGTCGATTTTCATAAAATCGCCGTACACGGCGTGGGCACGCGGCTCGCTCGGGTGAGCCTCAAGCAGAAGCTTGCATAATTCCAACGCCTGTTCTTTCAACTCAGGATGCAAACCGATGAGTGAAATGTAAGAGCTAAGGATGCTGATTTTTGTATCTACATCAAGCTCCTTGTTATTAAATGCAAGCTTTAATTCCTGGATTGATTTTTCTTTTTCACCGTTACTCCTGTAAAAATCTGCAAGTGAAAGATGGATGTATGCATTGTTGGGATCGATTGCAAGCACTTTGTTGTACGTCTCCAGCGCTTTTTGCTTTTCACCCATTGCCTGGTAAACTTCTGCCAGCATGCCATATGCCTGTGCATCTTTCGGATTAGACGCGATGTATTTTTGCAGTTCGGCAACGGCCTTATCATTTTTGCCCATACGCTGGTACAGCCGCGATTTCTGCGTGGTTACTTCCTTTGTAACTCCGAGTTTTTCCTCCAGCTTGTCGTATGCTTTCACCGCTTCGGAAGTCTTGTCGGCAAAGATGAGAGCAGTAGTCCACTCAAAATAGAAATCAACGCGGTCGGGATTATTTTTTACAAGCTGTTCGAGCACATCTGCTGCCTCGGCGAATTTTTTATTCTTCTGGTATATTTCAGCAAGCGACAATGCATACCATACATTTCTCGGGTTAAGCTTGTATGCACTCTTAATAAAGAACAATGCATCGCTGTATTTTTTCTGCTCCGCATAAATATTCGCCAGCTCATACATGGCTGCATGGTTTGTCGCATCCTTGCGGATCACTTCCGAAAAAAGATCCGTCGCATTACTGAGGTTGCCGAGGATTTTTTCCTTGTTGGCGTTGTAAAACAGGTTAAGCACCTCTGCCTGCTGGGCTCCTGACAGCTGCTGCTGTTGCCTGGCGGAAGAAGAAGGGGCTGAAGATGCGGCCGTAGGCTTCGGAGCCTTACATGCAGCGATAAGAAATGCGAGCAATAATATAAGAAGGTTGGATTTCATCAGGTTGTATCAGGAATGAGTGGAATAATCGCCGATGCTCAGCTCTTCAGCAGTATTTTTACATACTGCATAGTTGCCGATCATGGAATTATCAATTACTGAATTTGATATTTGAGTGTTTGTCTGGATAATGCTGTTTGCAACAACTGAATTTTCAATTTTAGAGTTTGCACCGATGGAAGCATGCGGCCCGATCACGGAGTTTTTCAGGTGAACATTTTCCCCGATGAAGCACGGCTGAATGATTACCGAGTTTTCATTCTTTACTGAGGAGGCAACCAGCTTTTCATTTTTATGCAGCTCAAGAACTCTCTTGTTTGTATATACCGTTGCATCCTTATTTCCGCAGTCGAGCCACTCAGTTACTTTGCCGGGAACAAATTTTGTTCCTTTCTTCCGCATATTTTCAAGAGCGTTGGTGAGCTGGTATTCTCCTTTTTCGCGGATGTTATTATCGACAAGGTATTGCATTTCTTTACGCAGGTAATCTCCGTCTTTGAAATAATAAATTCCGATGATGGCAAGATCCGAAACGAACGACTGAGGTTTCTCAACAAAATCGGTAATAATATTATCGCTGTTCACTTTCACTACACCAAACATCCTTGGATCTTCGATTTTATTAACCCAGATAATGCCGTCTTTTTCTTCATCCATGGTAAACTCGGCACGGAACAGGGTATCCGCAAAAGCCACAATTATCTTTCCTTTCAACGTATCTCCGGCACACAATATTGCATGAGCAGTTCCAAGCGGTTCTTCCTGGTAATAAATGCTGCCTTTTGCTCCTGAATTTTTTGCAATCTGAAGAAGACTTTCTTCGTTCTCTTTTCCGAAATGCCCGGTTACAAAGGCAATTTCAGTGACCTTTTCTTTACACACATTGATGAGGTCGTGCACCAGCCATTCCACAATGGGCCTGCCGGCCACCGGTATCAACGGTTTAGGAACTGTGAGGGTATGTGGGCGCATTCTTTTACCGGCGCCTGCCATCGGAACTATTATTCGCATACTTTAAAATATTTAACTGAGAGATTCCTTTTCAATTTGAAAGAGCAGGCAGCGACACTGAGCAGGAGGCAAGAGCCTGCTGCTGCTGCCACTGCTACTTATTTCCAGTTGAGCCAAAACCTCCGGCACCTCTGTCAGTTTCCATCAACTCTTCAGTAACCATCCATTCCACACGTTCATGCGAAGCGACAATCATCTGTGCAATGCGTTCACCGTTTTCAATCGTAAAGTTTTCATTTGACAGGTTCACAAGAATTACTTTTATCTCGCCCCTGTAATCAGCATCAATAGTTCCCGGGGAATTTAAAACAGTAACTCCTTTTTTTGCGGCCAATCCGCTGCGCGGCCTTACCTGTGCTTCATATCCTTCGGGTAACTCAATGAATAAACCTGTCGGAACGAGTGCACGCTCAAGCGGTTTTAAAATCACCGGCTGATCGAGATCGGCCCGTAAATCCATTCCTGCAGAAAGATTGGTTTCATAGCCCGGCAAAGGATGGTTTGATTTATTGATGATTCGGACTTTCATATTTTGATTCACAGGTTTATGATGATTGCATTGGCTCTGAAGGCTTGCGAAGGTAAGAATTTTTGCTTTTCTCAAGAATGAAAACCATCAGCAGGAACAATCCAAAGATGATTGAGTTAATTACAAGCATCCATTTTTCTGACAGCTCAAAATGATTCCTGGTGTACTCGCTGAACAAATACAAAATCACGGAAGAGAAAACATACAGCGCAAACGACCTGAGGTTGTAATTGACGTGATAATATTTTTGCCCGCTTATGTAGGAAACTATCATCATGAAAGCGTAGCAGATAAATGTTGCCCAGGCCGCACCCATATAGCCGATCTTCGGGATCAGCAAAAAGTTCAATGCAAGAGTTATAACAGCGCCGAAGATTGCAATCCATGCTCCCCACTTTGTATGACCGGTGAGCTTGTACCAGATAGAAAGATTATAATATACGCCGAGGCACAGGTTTGCAAGCAGGAGAACCGGCACCACACTTAAGCCTGAACGGAATTCAGGCCCGATGAAATATTTTACAACATCGATGTACATCATAATGCCGAGAAAGATAACTGAGCATGCAAGCACAAAATAATGCATCACGCGCGCATATATCTCTTTTGCATTTTCACTGCCTGCGTACGAGAAAAAAAACGGCTCGGCTGCGTAACGGAAAGTCTGGATGAACAGCGTCATGAGGATCGAGAGTTTATAACATGCGCCATAGATACCGGTTTGCGCCAGTGCTGTTGATTTATCGGCCGATAACCTCGGTAAGAGTATCCTGTCGAAAGTCTCGTTGATCATTCCGGCAAAGCCGGCAACCATGAGCGGCAATGCATAGATGACCATTGTTCTCCAAAGCTTCGGATCGAATTCAAAGCGGATGGAAAATATTTCAGGGATAAGCATGATAACTGTAATGACACTGGCAACGAGGTTGGAAATAAAAACGTAGCCGATGCCAATGGATGGATCATAAATGCTGCTGATGAAGGCGTGTGAAGATGAGTTCATCAGCCGCGGACATGCAACCAGGAAAAATAAATTCAGCCCGATATTGATGAGGATATTCAACAGCTTGAGAAAAGCAAACCGCTTTGCCTTGTTTTCCTGCCTCAGCTTTGCAAATGGAATGGATGTGATTGCATCGCATGCAAGAATCGCCGCAAACCATGAAATGTATTGCGGCAGCATGGCATGCGAATGTTCGGAAGAATTCATTCCACCGGCAATACCAGGAGAAAAGAGAATGATTGATAATGCAAGCAGGAAAGAGCTTACGAAAATCGAAATGATTGTTGTTGAATATACTTTCGGGTTTTCTTTTTCAGACTGGAAGAACCGGAAGTAAGCAGTTTCCATTCCATAAGTAAAAACAATGCTGAGAAAAGAAACGTACGCATACATTTCCGTTACCACACCATATTCACCGGCGTGAAACACACGCGTGTAAAGGGGAACAAGCAGGTAATTCAGCAAGCGGCCAAGGATGCTGCTAAGCCCGTAGACGGCAGTTTGCCCTGCCAGTTTTTTAATGACGCTCAATGTAAAATGATAATGTGCAAATGCGTAAATGTGCAAATGCGTAAGTTACCGGCATCTGCACATTTGCACATTTTCCAATTTGCACATTGTGGATCACCTTGTGATTTCAAAAGAAGTAAAATTTTTCAAAGGAGAATCAGTGACTTCCACTTTATTAACAACAGCGTTTTGAGGGCCGCGATGGCACCATCTAATAAAGTCGGCAAGCATTTCGGGTAATGCTTCAGCATCAATTTCAACTGTTCCGTTTTCAGCATTGCGGACAGTTCCGTTGATGCCAAGCTCTTTGGCTTTTACCTGGGTGAACTTGCGGAAGAAAACTCCCTGCACAATTCCATGAACCCTGATGTGAACAGATTTTTTCATTGACAATTGAAACTCCCTCTCTGAAGGAGAGAAGAAGGGGTGAGGCTCAAAGATAGCTCATCCGGAAATCCAGGCGGTTAATCAGCTTGCGGTGATTTTTTTTCAGGTCGCGTTCAACGGCTCCCATGTCCTTATACTCCTGGAACTTTTGAAGCAGCAGCATATCGAATACAGAGCTTTCCACAAAATCGATATCGGTTTTAAAGCCACACACGCAAAGTGCATGCGTGGTCTCCAGAAATGTGCGGATACCTTTTGCATTTGTATCGAGCGTATTACAGCTTCCGAAATGTATGATCTTATCTACGCATGAACCGTTCAGTATTTCTGCCAGTTCTTTAAGATCTAAATATTCATTTCCTATCTGTATTTTTTCCGGCTTCCCGTGAAAAGCAAGGTAACAAATGGTGTAGTCTTTATATCTTCTCTGCTTCCATAGCGAGAGGTAGTACTGCAGGTTTTCTTTTGTTCCGCAGTTTTTGTGAATGTATCTGATGCCGCAATTTGCCTGTAAAAAATCAAGCGCAGCACCGATGCTTGATTTGTCGCGCAGATCCTGTTCCCAGTCGCCTTCAAGGCAGAAAACGTGTTTAGCTAAATGTTTGGAAATTCTCATTGTTCTTTCTCCTTCCTATCCTGATAATTGAATACCTGTTAATTGTAATTGTGTGTCAAGCTTTGTATTCGTGATTCCTTATCAAATTACCTTTCTGAAATCAATAACTCTTATCTTATAAATTCTGCTTTTCTTTTTTCTAAAAATGCGCCCGTGCCTTCTTTGAAATCATCGTTGGAAAAACATTTTCCGAACTCGTCTATTTCCACCTGGAAGCCGTCGGCACCATCTGTAAAATATGCATCCACACAACGGATGACGCCTGCAATTGCCTTCGGCGACTTTGTCTTTATTTTTCCGATAAGCTCTGTGCATTTTGCAATCAGGTAATCCGGCGAGGTAACATAATTAACAAGACCAAGCTGCAATGCCTGTTGTGCATCGATCATATCCGTTGTCATCATCAGCTCAATGGCTTTTCCTTTGCCGATCAGCTGGATGAGGCGCTGTGTTCCTCCATAACCCGGTATCACACCAAGATTTACTTCAGGCTGACCGAATTTTGCATTTTCACTTGCAACACGAATATGACAGCTCATTGCAAGTTCGCAGCCTCCGCCCAATGCAAATCCATTCACAGCCGCAATCACCGGCTTGCTGCACAACTCAATAGATTTGAAAATCCTGTGCCCGTGAGCGCTTAATTCTTTTCCTTCTTTGTCAGAATATTTTACAAACTCTGAAATATCGGCACCGGCAACAAATGCTTTTGATCCTGAACCTGTAATGATGATGCCCGCTATCGTGCGATCCCTTTCACCATCTCTCACGGCGTTCCCGATCTCTTCGATAGTAGCCTTGTTCAACGCATTTAATTTATCAGGGCGGTTTACAGTAATCGTAAGTATTCCTTCGTGAACAGAAATCAATATGTTGTGGTAGGTCATCATCAGTTTCAGAATTTTCTTCTCGCCTTTACTTCGTCTTTAATGTATGATACGATCATTTTTGTATCTGTTCCGGGTGGAAATAATTTACCTACACCCATTCCGTTTAACTTTTTCATATCCTCGTCGGGAATAATTCCTCCGCCGGTGAGCAATACATCATTCATTTCTTTTTTTTTCATCAGGTCAACAATTTTCGGAAACACCGTCATATGCGCGCCTGAAAGAATGCTTATGCCGATTACATCCACGTCTTCCTGCAATGCTGAGTTCACTACCATCTCCGGAGTTTGTCTTAAACCGGTGTAGATTACTTCCATTCCTGCATCGCGAAGAAATGATGCAATTACTTTTGCGCCGCGGTCATGTCCGTCCAATCCGACTTTGGAAATTAAAACGCGAACAGGACGGTTCATAATTTTATTGTTGACACAAAAGAATAGCAATCAGTGAACAGTGTGCAATAGTTGATCATGCTATTCAATGATCAATATTCAATTTCGAAATGTGACTTGGGATAGGCAAAGTTAACAATTGGAGCCTGCTCTTAAAGGGTTTGAACCTTATTTAACGAATATTTATCTCGTTGAAAATCCGATAGTTTAAAAGCGCAATTGATTTTCTTGTAAAAAGAAAGGTTCATGAAATTGAATGATCAAAAAAAATTTAAGTATTCAAAAATAAAAAATAAGACTATTTAAAAATGAGTTTATCATATCAAATAATCTAATATTGATAAATTTAAAGAGCTAACCCGATTTCCTGAACATTGGAAGGGAAACAAAGAAGGTAGTCCCTTCATGTTCCTTTGTTTCAAACCAGATCTTTCCCCCTGAACTTTCAACGATACTTTTTACGATGGACAGACCCAATCCCATTCCTCCGGATTTCGTCGTAAAGCTTGGTGTGAAAATACGGTTCAGTTGCTCCGCAGAAATTCCCGCTCCGTTGTCGGTAACAGAAATAACGTAGCTGTCATCTGTAGTTGAAACAGAAATTTTTATAATTCCTGCTTTGCCGGATGGAATCGCCTGGATTGCATTCTTCAAAAGATTTGAAAAGACGCGTGTAAGCTGATCCTTATCGGCAAAAACAATTTTTTCATTTTTATCACCTGAGAAATGAATTGTAATGCCGGGAAGCTCTTTAAAAAGATCAATGCCTGATAAAAGTGTTTTGGTGAGATCAACAGGTTCCTTTTTTGCCTGAGGCATCTGTGCGAAGTTCGAAAATTCAGTTGCGATGTTCGACAACGTATCGATCTGTTCAACCAGGGTCTGGGAAATGCGTTGAAAGATTTCACCCAGCTGCGGACTTTTCTCCTCCCATGCTCTTTGTAAATGCTGCACTGAAAGTTTCATCGGTGTAAGCGGGTTTTTAATCTCATGTGCTACCTGCTTTGCCATTTCCCGCCATGCCGTTTCCCGTTCGCTCCTTGCAAGCTTTTCAGCGCTGGCGGCAAGCTCTTCAATCATCCTGTTGTATTCATTTACGAGTCCGCCGATTTCATCGCGCCGGCGGTATTCAATCAGCTCATTTGTTCCTCCGAGACGGATATTGCTTAGCTTTTCCTGTATCAGTCCCAACGGTTTTGTAATTCTCGATGAGATGAAAAGTGTAATCATCACTGCAAGTGCAAACAGCAAAACATAAATGTTAATAAGCGCTGAAAGAAAAGTGGATATCTCGTTGTTGAGCTCATTCTGTTTTTCAAAATAAGGGAGATGAAGATACCCTGTCACTTTTCCCTGCCCGTTCCTGAACGGTTCATAAGCAGAAATATAGCTCAGCTTACCGATGCTCTCTTCCTGTACGAACTGTGTTTTTCCTTTTTCCTTCATCTCGAAGAGCGCTTCGGGGTTCATCTTTTCAGAAATAATTCCCTGCTCAAAGATTTTCGGCTGCGATGAGTAGTAAAGCTTCCCTTCAGTATTAAAGATGTTGAAGTCTGCGTCAAGTGTTCCGGATAACCGTATCAATGAAGCAAGTGTTTCATCAGTGGGCGCTGTGCCCGGATTTGAAACATCACTCAGCTCTTTCTCGACAGTGGTGATCAGGAATTTGATCTTGTCGCGGATGCCCTCATCTTTATTAACATCATATTTATTTGTGATGTAATACACCGTGCCGCTGCCGATTAAAACGAATGAAAGAATCACAAGAAGCATCACTGATGATTGAATCCTTCGTGTGAGGTTCAGGTGATATGAAATTTCGCTGTTCAGCATATTCCACAATAAATAAATCAGCAGCAGCAACGCACTGAAGATGCTGAACAGGTACGAAAACAAGGTAAACAGGATCAGGCTGCTCTCCCTGCTTTTGCTTACGACAATGAATGATGACGGGTTAATACGGTGTATAAGATGGTTGTAGTTGTCGATATCAATAAATGAATACTCCTGTTGCGACGGGTGAAAAATTTTTCCTGAGAAATAATATGCGAATGCACCGCCCTGGTTCACCAGTGAATCATTTTCATACCGCGCGTATGAATATTTGCTGAGCTCTTTGTTGAATGCAACTTTACGGCTCACAAATAATTCCGGAAAACCTTCAACTGCCTGGAAGAGCTTTGGTGTCATCAGCACTACAATAAACCCGGTGATGGTATCCGGCGGATGCCCTGATTGCACCGGGATCATGGAGATATATTGCTGTTGCCCGGTTTCGTTGCTCCTGAAATACAATTGCGGCCGCAGGTTCTGGTTCCCCTCTTCAGCAATTTTTTGCTCGAGAGAATCCAATGAAACTTCAGTTCGTAATCCGCGGAACGGAACACCGTTGTTATCGTAACAGTAAATGCTGATGTTGAATTTTTCCCAGTAACCTGTAAAATAAAACTGCATTAATCTTTTGCTCACCTGCTCTTCAACGAGAAGGGTGTCTTTAAAATGCTGTTGTATAATCTGGTCTTTTGTAATTTTTTTTCCGATGTCCTCATATAAATATTCAGCAAGCTGATCCTGGCCGGTTTCAATTTTCTGCGCAAGCAGTTTCCTGTTGTCGTTTTCTTTTCTGTCGTTAAGCTGCCAGATAGAAAAAGAAGAATAAAGAGAAAACAGCAATGTAACAGAGAGGAGGAAATTCAGGTTGATTTTTCTTTGATCTTTACGCATCATGGAAAAGATCATCACCACCACTACCAGCGAAAGAGCAAGTATTTCAGATCCATACGGGAGTGAAGCATCGTTCTGGAAAGTGGTAAAATAAAGAACGAGAACGCAGGCGAATGATACACTCACTGCAATGTAGAATTCCCGCGAGACAGCATCGGAAAAAAATCTTTTCAGCAGCGCCAGGGTAACGAGAAACCACGACCAAAGCAGTAAAGCGATGATCAGGAATCCCAGGAAGCTGTATTCATTCATTCCGAAAATGTTGCTTATATCAAAGGAGATTTTTGAATTCACAATCAGTCCGCTGATAAGGTTATGCAACAGCACAGCTAACAGAAAAATTAAAAGAAGGATGATGGTTTTTAAAATTACAGGGAGAGATTTTTTTTCTCCTTTACGTTTGGCCGCTGACAAAGCAGAGTAAAAAATTCCGGCGATGCAGAAGAAGATCATTGCATTAAGAAATAAGTCCCCGGGTGAATTAAAATAAAAAGAGCTGGCATAAAACTGCGGGCTGAACAGAAGCGTGGAATATAATTCATCCGGCACCTGGAGATGGATCATCCAGGCGCGTACCGCCAATAAGAACGCAGCAACGATGAATGCAAATACAGGAGAAATGAATGATAAAATTTTCCCGGTGAGAAACATGGAAAGCAGGAAGAGCAGGAAAGAAAAAATGTACAGCCAGCCTTTTATGTCAAAGCCCTCCGGCTCATGAGCATTGCTTACAAACCGGATAGAAAAAAGAGTGCTGCCGTTTTTTGAGTGAACGTTAAAAGTATTTCCGGCGTCTTTGTTTTCAATTGATGCATTTGACGGCAAATCAAATTGCGGATTAAAGCTGTTTACGAGGTACTGGTTTTCGTATGCATATTCTTTCCTGATGAGGATCAGGCCTATTATTTCTTTTTCTCCTTCTTTGCGAATGAAGATTTCATACCAGCCGTTATTGAGATGAATGAGTGAATTGCTCTGGCACGTGTCTGCGACCATGCTCCCGATATCAGTTTCATTGTCCGACCATTTTATAACCTGTTCGTGCTCGATGTAAAAAAAGCTGAAGCCGAATTTCTGGAGCCCGCGGTGAATAAAATAATTATGAAATGCAGAATCGGTGCGGATAGATGATATGTCATCCAGCGCCGCCGACATTTTCTGCTCGAGGAGTTGCAGTGATTTCTCTGTTCTCGAAACATATCTTTCAGGCTTTATTACAGAAGATGAATGGATAAATTCAGCTAACAGCACCAACAGCCCTGCTAAAACAACCAGCGACAACGGAACGGCAAAAGATTTTTTCAGAAGTTTTATCACAAAAGATTTTTATTGGCTTAAAGATACGGCTTGGAAAAGTTATGCATTGGCTACAATCTTTTCAACGACAACAGGAAAATATTTGTATTCCAGCTCATGAATTTTTGCCGCGAGCGATTCTTCTGTTTCTTTTGCGGCTATGTGGCATGCGGCCTGGAAAATAATTTCCCCTTCGTCGAACCGTTCGTTCACATAATGCACAGTGATTCCTGAAAGAAGAGTTCCGGAATCGATAACTGCCTTGTGAACATGTTTGCCGTAAAAGCCTTTGCCGCCATGAAACGGGAGCAAAGCCGGATGGATGTTAATGATTTTCTTTTCATACGTCCTGATTATTTTTTCCGGAACCAGCAGAAGAAATCCTGCAAGCACAATGAAGTCGATATTTTTATCCTTCAAAAGATTTGACACAACATCCGTTTCATAAAAATCTTTTTTGCTGAAAACAACGCATGGTACATTTAAGCTTTTCGCCCTGGTTATTATTCCTGCAGAAGAATTGTTGGTAAGAATTATTTCCACCTTTGCTTTTTCCGAAGGGGAGAAGTAGCGCACAAGGTTTTCCGCGTTCGTGCCTGAGCCTGAAGCAAGCACAGCAATTTTTTTCATTGTTGTCTTCACGGCTCTAAAATACGGCAATCGGTGTTGCCGTCAAGTTTTCAACATTAAACTTTTGCACGATTAAATTTCACTAATTTGCCGCACCTTAAAATAATTTCAATATTCTTTTATGTCAGCCAACTCAATCTTTCAGTACTTCGTTCCGAAAGACCGGAAATTTTATCCGCTTTTTGAAGAAGCCGCCGCAAACCTGGTCGCCATTTCAAAAATACTTTACCAGGCACTTACCACAACATCCAGGGAAAAAAGAACAGTGTTCATCCGCGAAATTGAAAAGCTCGAACATGTTGGCGATGAAATAACGCACCGCATTTTCCAGGAAGTAGGAACTACGTTCATCACTCCGTTCGACCGTGAAGATATACAGCAGCTTGCTTCTGTGCTCGATGATGTGCTGGATTATATCCATGGTTCTGCAAAGCGTATCGAGCTTTACAAAGTGGACCCGATTCATCCTTCCATGATAAAACTGTCGGAGTTAATTATGCAGTGCGCCACAGAGCTGAATACAGCGATCAGCGGATTGCGAAGCATGAAAAACGTAATGAAGATCCGCGAAGCACTGGTGAGGATCAACAGCATTGAAAATCATGCTGACGATATTTTCGACAATGCAGTTGCGCGTTTGTTTGAGGATGAAAAAAATGCTATTGAAATTATCAAGATAAAGGAAGTTTTATCTGCGCTTGAAACGGCAACCGATAAGGCAGAGGATGCGGCAAATGTGATCGAGTCCATCATCATCAAACAAGCCTGATTATTGAATCCCGATAAATAAATTTTATGCAGCTATTGTATGTTGTGGTTATTCTTGCAATCGTTTTTGATTTCATCAACGGGTTTCATGATGCTGCCAATTCAATCGCAACCATTGTTTCTACAAAAGTGCTTTCCCCGCTGAGCGCGGTAATATGGGCTGCAACATTTAACTTTCTTGCTTACTGGTTTTTTGAATTGCATGTGGCAGACACTGTTTCCAAATCGATAAAACCCGAGGGCATTAATCTCGTCGTTGTTCTTTCGGGGTTGCTTGCAGCCATCACCTGGAATCTTATTACCTGGTGGTATGGAATTCCTTCGAGCTCATCACATACGCTGATCGGTGGTTTTGTAGGCGCCGCAGTTGCCTTTGCAGGATTTGATGTTGTAAAGCTTGACAAAGTTCTGCCGCCTCTTTTCTTCATCGTGCTTGCCCCGGTGATAGGAATGACAATCTCATATGTTGTTTCTCTTCTTACTCTGCGCATCTGCCGCCGGTCTCATCCCTATAAAGTTGATAAAATATTCAGGAGGCTGCAGCTTTTTTCAGCAGCAGCGTACAGTCTTGGCCATGGCGGAAACGATGCACAGAAAGTGATGGGCATCATCGGCGCAGCGCTGATTGCTTCCAATATGATTCCCGATATGAAACATCTTCCTGTCTGGGTTCCGTGGTCGTGCTATAGCGCAATTGCGCTCGGAACAATTTTCGGCGGATGGCGAATTGTAAAAACAATGGGACAAAGAGTTACCAAACTTTCTTCGTTCGAAGGGTTCGCAGCGGAGACAGCAGGAGCCATCACGCTTTTCTCAACAGGAGCACTTGGAATTCCTGTAAGTACAACCCACACAATCACAGGGGCCATCATCGGTGTAGGAGTGTCAAAACGCATAAGCGCAGTTCGGTGGGGAGTAACTGTTGAATTAATATGGGCATGGATTCTCACCATCCCGGTGACTGCCCTGCTGGCAATGGGAATTTATTACCTCGTTAATATTTTCCGCGGTTAATTTTTTTGAAAAAAAAATCATCCGTCTCTTTTAGTTGTTATTTTTATCGAGCATTTGCATACAGGATAAGCATTGATAAAAACCTGCAGCTAAACAACACCAGTGGAAGATATCTTTGAAAAAATATCTGAGGCAAGAAAAAAAAATCTTGACTTCGCGTTCTGCATCATTGTAAGTACAAAAGGCTCTACTCCCCGTGAAACCGGTGCAAAGATGCTGGTGTATTCAGATGGCAGCATTTCAGGAACCATTGGCGGCGGAGAACTTGAAAAAGAAGTTATTGTAAATGCTAAAGAAGCCATCCGGAAAAGACAACCATCTACATACAGGCACGACCTGCTTCACCAGCATAACATGTGTTGCGGCGGAAGCGTGGAAATATATATTGAACCGGTTATGAAAAAAAACAAGCTTTACATTTTCGGTGCAGGCCATACGGGACACGCACTTGCGCGCTATGCTGTTCGTTTCGATTTTGATGTTGTAATCATTGATGACCGGAAAGATTATCTTGATGAAATCAACCTGGAAAATGTAAGCAAGCTGAACATGCATTATTCACAGGCATTGCCGCTTCTTCCTTTTGATGAGAATACATTCATCACCATCATGACATACAGCCATTCGTTTGACCGCGACATTCTTGCTTTCTGTCTGAAGAAGCAGAATGCATACCTCGGGATGATAGGCAGCCAGCGTAAGGTTGAAATGACAAAAAAAATGTTTGAAAAAGGAATGATTGCTTCCACGGATGAGCTGAATGCAGTGGACATGCCGATGGGTATTGATATCGGTGCAAAAGATCCTGATGAAATTGCGATCAGCATTTTGTCGAAGCTTATTGCAGTTAAGAACAAGGTAAGTGTGGAAATTTAATTTCTGAGGCTGCAACAGGAACAATAAGTTTCTATTTTCTGTAACCTTTTTCCCGTATCACATTAAGAAATTATTTCGAAGTTTTTATTTACCCCGGCCGGTTTTTCTTTCCAGCACATTGGGATCCTAAGCTTAGAATTCCACGTGGACAAGTTGTCGCGGCCGCTTCTATAGTGTCACCTAAATACTAGTGACTCCAGCGTAACTGGACTGGCCACAGTTAGGCCGCAAATGTAATCACACTGGCTCACCTT
>JADMIO010634440.1_pt1 | contig 48531 bp, 39 predicted proteins | sample 8958161 | NCBI WGS metagenome assembly JADMIO01 (sample SAMN16585339, study PRJNA669376) | soil metagenome | isolation source: Crop rotation soil | place: USA: Cullars Rotation, Alabama | collected 2011
CGCGACTTCAAGTCACGTGAATTCCAAGCTTCGGATCCCACTGTGCTGGAAAGCGATTTGGAGCACGCGCCTCATGGTGTTCGCCTTGAAGTCGAACTCGGCGGGATTCGGTTTCCCCCCGATGCCGGTGGTCCCGTCGAACAGCACGAGGCTGTTTGCGGGGACCCTAGGCCGCGAGGCGGACGCGATGTTGCTCTTGTTCGAGCGGTTCTTCGTGTCGGTGACGATGACCTGGGCGAATTGTTGGACTCCCAACTTGGCGTCGACCATCGACCACATCTTGATCGGCACGGCGGACCCTCGGGCATCGAAGTCGCCGAGCTCGGGGCGATTCTCGGGCAACACGGTGGTGCCGCCGCCGCTCTCGACCTCGGCCTGCGTCGTACCCGTGATGAGCGAATACGATCCGAACTCCGCCTTGCTGCCCGTCACCGTCCAGTCCCAGCGAATGATCTGCGGCGTCTGCCACGTGGATTTCAGGTCGCTGACGAAGAGCGTGCTCTGGCTCTCGGCAGGGACGCAGCGAGCGCTGACGCAGACGTATCCATCGACACATGGGCAGGCTTTGCCCGCGAGCTCGAGATCGTCGACGTGACAGCTCCCGAGAGCAGCACACGCGGCGGCGAGCGCGATGCAGAGCGAGCGCATCAGAACGTCCCTTGCATCGTCATCGCGCCGAGACCTGGGATCAACGCGACGCGCCTCGAAGGCGCGAACGCGCGGATGCCGAGCCAGGTGAGGCCCGCAGCCGTCACGACGCCTCCGGCCACGAACGCGATCGTCGCGCCCGTCGCGAACGTCTTCGCTTGATCCTGTTTCTGCTGTGCTTCGACTTGTCTCGGCTCGCCCGCCGCGGCGCTGTGACGACTGCCCGCGACCAGCGCGAACGCAACGCCCGTTCCGAGCCCGACGACACCAACCCCCGTGATGATCCACGGCGCGATCGTGGGCGGGCCTGATTCCGGCTCGGCCTCGGCCTCGGGCGGCGGACGCCGCTCCGCTGCGGCCGCATTCTTCGCCTTGTCGAGCTGCACGGCTTGCGCGCGCAGCGTCGCGATCCGGCCTTCGATCGCGAGCCGATCTTCGGCGCGCGGATCCTCGGCGAGATAGGCGGCATACGCGTCCGCCGCCTCCGTAGGTTTTCCGATCGCCTCGTATGCGCGTCCGAGATTGTAGAGGAGGACAGGCTCCGGCTTCACGCGCCGCGCCTCGAGGAGGAGATCGATCGCGTCCTGGAATCGACCTTCGCGATACGCGCGCGCGCTCTGTTCGAAGAGCTCGAGGGCCCTCGCCTTCGGGGTCTTGTCGCGTGTCTCGTCCGCATGTGCCGGCGTCGCGGCGAGCGCGATTGCAACGACCACCGGCCAGAACGCGTTCCTCACGAGCCTCACGTCAGCCCCAGATACGAGCTTAGCAGACACACCTGATGCTACGCTGGGATCGGTGCTTCCGAATCGCATCGGACGCTACGAGGTGCTCGGCCAGCTCGCGACGGGAGGCATGGCGGAGATCCTCCTCGCGCGCCTCTCGGGGCCGTCCGATTTCAAGCGCGCCGTCGTCATCAAGAGGATCCTGCGGCAGTACGCGCAGACGAGCTCGTTCGTCGCGATGTTCCTCGACGAGGCGCGCACCATCGCGAGCATCCGCCATCCGAACGTCGTTCAGGTGCAGGACCTCGGTGAGGACGGCGGCGACGTCTTCCTCGTCCTCGAATACGTCGCAGGCGAGAACCTCTCGAGCGTGCTCCGGCGCGCGACGTCCGAAGGCAAGAGGCTCGAGCCCGCGCTCGTCGCTCACGTGATCGCGGAGGCATGTGCCGGGCTTCATGCCGCGCACGAGCTCGTGAGCGAGAGCGGTCAGCATCAGAACCTCGTTCATCGCGACGTCTCCCCGCAGAACATCTTCGTCGCCTACGACGGGCACGTGAAGCTGCTCGACTTCGGCGTCGCGCTCACCGAAGGGCGCCTCGCGCGCACCGAGGCCGGAGACGTGAAGGGCAAGTTCGAATACATGTCGCCCGAGCAGGCGAACGGCGAGCGGCTCGATCGACGCTCCGACATCTTCGCGATGGGCATCGTGCTCTACGAGCTCGGCACCGGACGCCGGCTCTTCAAGCGCGCGAGCGCGAACCGCGCGCTCGAGGCCATCATGAAGGAGCCCGTCATCCCGCCGTCGCGTCTCGTGGACGGCTTTCCGCCCGCGCTCGAGCTCGCGACCATGCGCGCGCTCGCGAAGAAGCCCGAAGATCGTTACGCGACGGCCGCCGAGATGCGCAAAGACCTGCTCGAGATCGCGCGCAGCGTCACGTCGCCCGTCGAGTCGATGGCCGAGCACATGCAGCGCTGGTTCCCGAAGCGCATCGCCGAGAAGGAGGAGCTCCTCCGCAAAGTGCGTGACGGCGCCGAGGTCACGCGAGTCCCGTCGGCCGAGGTCGACGAGAACGTCCGCATCCCGCAGGTGCCGGACCATCCGGCCCCCGTGCCCGTGCCCGTGCCCGTAAACGTGCCCGTGCCCGTGCCCGTGCCCGAAGTCCCGCGCCGCCTCGGCCTCGTGCTCACCGCCATCACCGCCCTCGCGATGGTCGCCACAGCAACCGCGCTCGCGAGCCGCTCATCCTCGCCGCCATCCGCGCGTGCGGACGACTCGCTCGCATCCGCGCCCCCGACCGCGCTCCCGACCGTGCTCCCGACCCCGACCGCGATCCCGACCGCGCCCCCGTCCGCCTCCGCCTCCGCACCGGACCCCGAGATCCTCGTCCACGTCGAATCGCGCCCGCCCGGCGCGCACGTGCTCACCGACGGAGCCGATCGCGGCATCACGCCACTCGATCTGCACGTCGTGCGCGGCCAAGCGCCGATCCTCCTCGAGCTCCGCAGCCCGGGCTTCGCATCGACCTCGCAGTCCGTCGTGCCCGACGCGGATCAAAAGCTGCTCCTCGCGCTCGAGCCGCTCGGCAAGCCGGGCGCGCGCCCGCCACGTCCGCCGCCCGTGCCGCCAACGCCGCCCGTGAAGCCGCCGCCGTCCTCGTCGTCGCCGCCGAGCGGATTCCGCCGTTTCGACTAGCGACAGCGATATGCTGCCGACTCGATGCGGGACAGCGAGCGCGATCTCCTCGCGACGGTGGTGCAGCAGCGGACCGCGCGCGAGTCGAGCGCCGAGATCGTCTTCGTCCTCACGGTGACGGAGGGCCCTGAAAAAGGGCATTCCATGAGACTCGACGGCTCGGTCCCGACGCGCGTGCTCATCGGTACGAGCCCCGCGTGCGAGATCCGCCTGACCGATCCCGAAGTCTCGCGACGTCATGCCGGCCTCGAGCGCGTCGGTGGCGCTCTCAAGGTGATCGACCTCGGCTCCACGAACGGAACGTGGGTCGACCGCGTGAAGGTCTTCGAAGCGGAGCTCCAGGGCGGCGAGTTCCTGCGCGTCGGCTCGACGCTGTTGCAGGTCGAGATCGAGAACGAGGGGCAGCCGATGGCGCTGCCGCCGGCGTTCGCGTTCGGACGCGTCGTCGGCGCGAGCCGGGAGATGCGCCGGCTCTATCCGCTCACCGAACGCCTCGCGCAGACGAGCGTGCCGGTCGTCATCGAAGGCGAGACCGGCACGGGCAAAGAAGCGCTCGCCGAGTCGATCCACGAGATGGGACCGCGCGCGCAAGGTCCGTTCGTCGTGTTCGATTGCGCGGCGGTACCGCCGAGCCTCGTGGAATCCGAGCTGTTCGGCCACGAGCGCGGCGCGTTCACCGGCGCGACGAACCTGCGCAAGGGCGTCTTCGAACAAGCGCACGGCGGCACGCTGCTCATCGACGAGGTCGGGGATCTCGAGCTGTCGCTCCAGCCGAAGCTCCTCCGCGCGATCGAGCGCGCCGAGGTCAGGCGCATCGGCGGCGATCAGTGGATGCACGTCGACGTCCGCATCCTCGCCGCCACGCGACGCGATCTCGATCGCGAAGTGCAGGCAGGACGCTTTCGCGACGATCTCTTCCATCGCATCGCCGTTGCACGCATCGAGCTGCCGGCGCTGCGCAGCCGCATCGGCGACATCGCGGTGCTCGCGACTCACTTCTGGCGTGAGATGGGCGGAGACCCGCACGCGATCCCACGCGACCTCATGCAGAAGTGGGAGGACTACGACTGGCCGGGCAACGTGCGCGAGCTGAAGAACACCATCGCGCGCCAGCTCGCGCTCGGCGATCTCGCGGACGTCGGCTCCGAGAGAGCATCGAGACCGCCGTCGCCGTCATCGCCTCCCGGCGCTTCGCCGTCGGATGCCATCGATCGCTTCGTCGACATGGGACTCCCCTACCCGCAAGCGCGCGATCGCATCCTCGACGAGTTCGAGCAGCGCTTCGTCGCGCGCGTCCTCGCGATGCACGGCGGCGACGTCGCCCGCGCCGCCGCAGCCTCCGGCATCGGCCGCCGCTACTTCCAGAAGCTCAAGGCGCGGTCGAAGAAGTAAGCCGGACCGCACGCCGAGCGCGCTTTGAAGCTGGTCTGGCGCGTGCACGTCCAACGCTCGAGACGGCGTCTGCGGGTAACCGAGGATCGTTGGAGTCAAGCAGCAAGCGACACGGCAACACCGCGGAAAATCTGAAGACAACGCTGCCCTCCCACGATTTGGGCGGGGCGATGACGCTGGTGGACACCCTGGATCGCGGGGAGCCCGGGGCGGATCTGCGCGCGTCCGATGCCGAGGATCGTTACGAGGCGGTGAAGACGCTTGGTGAAGGCGGCATGGGGGAGGTCCTCCTCTGTCGCGACCGTCGCATGGGGCGCGAGGTCGCGATGAAGGTGGTGCACCGCGAGCGCTTCGCCGCCAACGAGCTCGACTCGCGGTTTCTCCGTGAAGCACGCGTGCAGGGCCAGCTCGAGCACCCCGCGATCGTCCCGCTCTACGACCTCTCGCGGGACGCGAGGGGTCGGTCGTTCTTCACGATGAGACGCGTGCGCGGCGAGACCCTCGAGGTCGTCATCTCGCGCCTCGCGTGCGGTCAAGAACGCACGATTGCAGAATACACGCGTCACAAGTTGCTCGCCGCCTATGCGCGGGTTTGTCTCGCGGTCGACTTCGCGCACGCGCGCGGAGTCGTTCATCGCGACCTCAAGCCCGCGAACATCATGCTCGGCGACTTCGGCGAGGTCTATGTCCTGGACTGGGGCGTCGCCAAGATCGACGGTGCGAGTGACGTCATCGAGACCACCGAGGTCATCGCGCTCCAAGAATCAGGCGAGCGGCCTACGCTCCGCGCCGAGAACGACCACGGTCGCACCGCTGCCGGCGTCATCCTCGGGACGCCCGCGTACATGGCGCCCGAGCAGCTCCGCGGCAAGGCGGTCGACGCGCGCACGGACGTCTATGCGCTCGGCGCGATCCTCTTCGAGATCCTCACGCTGACCTCGCTCCACGATTGTCGCGGGCCGTCGTCGCGGCTGGACGGGGCCGCGCGCGCGCAGGCGATGGAGAACATTCCGCCGGAGCTCACGGCCATCTGGCGCAAGGCCACGCAGCACGAAGCGGCGCACCGCTACGCGTCCGCCCGCGAAGTGCACGACGCGATCGAGAGCTTCCTCAGCGGCGATCGCGACCTCGCCACGCGAAAAGTTCTCGTCGAAGGACACCTCGCCGCGGCGCGAGCGCTCTGCGCCGAGCCGGCCGAGACCGCATCGAATCGCTCGCGCGCGCTCGCGGAGCTCGGTCGCGCGATCGCGCTGGACCCGACCGATGCCGAAGCGATGCGGATGCTCGTCGACCTCCTCAGCTCGCCACCGGAGGTCGCGCCGCGACAGGTCATCGAAGAGCTCGAGCGAGCCGACGACAACTCGCGTCAAGTCGGCGTGAAGCGCGCGGTGCTCCTCTACACACTGCCCGTGCTCTTCTTCTTCTTGCCCGCGGCGCTACTCATGGGCCTGAATAGCGTCGCGGCCGGCGCGCTCTGCTTCGGAAGCTTCATGGTCGCGGGCGCCGTCGCGGCGCTCGTCTACAAGAAGCCGCACATCACGAAGCACGTTCCGTGGGTCACCGTCGCCAGCTCCGTCGCGATCGCAACGACGGCGGTGCTCGGCGGGATCTACGTGCTCCTCCCCACGATCGCGATCGCCAACACGATCTGTCACGCGGCGGCCGGGCGCCCACGTCATCGTCCGATCATCATCGCGCTCGGGATCATGGCCGTCTTCCTGCCTGCCGCGCTCGAGATGCTCGGCATCGTCCCGCCGTCGCATTCGTTCGCCGGCGGCGCGCTCGTCCTGACCTCACACGTGCTCACGCTCAGCGCACCGCTCACGCCGATCTTCCTCGTCATCGTCAACATCGGGCTCCTCGTCTTCGCGGCGCGTTCGGTGGGCGTCTATCGCGACGCGCTCGGCCGTGCCGAGCTCCGTTTGCTCTCGCAGCTCTGGCAGCTCCGCCAGCTCGTCCCCGAGCGGGTGCGCAACGCGACGAGCGACCCGCCGTCGAAGGGCGCGTAGCCGCCGACCGTTCACCGGCCCCCTCCGACCGGTCGCCGTTCCGGGTGGAATGGCGCGTCGTTCGATCTCGTCTTTCTCGTGCCATGCGCGAGTACCGTGACGACCTGGCCGCCGCGCAAGCGAGGATCGCCGTTCTCGAAGGGATGGTCGAAGCGACCGCGGCGCCCCGGTCCCCTGCGCAGCCCGCTTCCGGTACCGGTGTCGCGCGGGCGATCTTGCTGGTCGCAGGAACGCTGGTGTTCGCGTATCTCGTGGCCCTCGGCCCCGGGCTCTTCAGCACGCCGGCGCGCAGCGAGCTCACGAACCCATCGTCCGAGTACTCGATGACATCGGAGCTGCCGACGCTTCTCGACGTCGACGGCGACGGCACGCGTGATGTCGTCACGCTCTTGTGGAGACTGACCCCCGAGGGGACGCAGCTCTACGTCGCAGCGATCGACGGCAAGACGTTCCGACCCCAATGGATGGCCGGTCCGTATCCGAACCAGATGCAGGACTCCCGCACGCATCTCGTCGTCGCCGGGACCAAGGTCATCGTGACGGACACGGAGGAGAATCTCCGCGTGCTCGACCTCGACACGGGCCACCAGATCTCGAACTGGAAGATCGACGGCAAGCTCACCGAGGTGTGCGCCTTCCGCGACGGAGGAACGCCAGGTGCGATCGTCCGCACGACCTCGCATGGGCGCGAGGGCAAGAGCGCTCGGTTCTTCATGGCCGAGCACGACATGTTCGGGGACCTGCCGGCGGGCGCCTCGTGCCCGACACGCAGTCTCCTTCGCGATTCTGCGATCCATGATGGCGCTCGTCCCGTCGCCCTCGACGGAGACGAGCTCGCCAACACGGAGCAGAGCACCGTTCGAGGCCAAACCTCCTACGTCTTCTACGCCGCGAAGTCGGGCCCATTCCGCGTCGTCGCCCGCAGCGCGACGAGCGGAAGGGTGAAGTGGCACGCGACCGTGCGGAATTCGCACTTCAACTCGAGCGCCGCGAGTGGCGCTCGGTTCACGATCGACGGCGACCTACTGATCGTCGTGATGGGCGGAGAGGTCCACCTGTTCGACGCGGGAACGGGCGAGTACCTCGCCGTCCTGGACTCGACCACCCGTTGATCAGCGGTCGAGCGGCTCTTCGTCGAGCGACGGGATCGTGTCGTAGGGCGCGCGCACGGGCTCGGGCTCGCGCCTCGTTTCGATGACCGTGATCAGCTGGAGCAGCGCCGTCGTCGAGCCGGCGTGGAGGATCCGTGCCGTGCATGACCGCGACGGATCGTTGCCGAACTGCCGGATCTGCACGTCCGTATCGACCCACGGCATGTACTCGCCCTGCTCGAACGCGACGTGGAGGCGACCGTCGGTTCCGGCTTCGCGGATGCGCGCGACCGCGCGAACGGAGATCGTTTCGATTTCGACGAGATCGCCGTTACGGAAGGAGTGAGTCGAAGACACCGCAACTTTGGTATCCCGGGGTTGCGTGACGAGCAACCCTCATTGCGCAGGTCCTCGCTCACTCCAGGAGAGAGAACACGACGAACAGGCCGCCCAGGATCACGAGGCCGGCGAGCGCGAGCAGCAGGAGGCCCGAGGCCTTGCCGAACGTGGGCCCGGTCTTCTTCCACGCTTTTCGCGCCTGAGTCGGCGGCGGAAGGGTTCCGAGGGGTCGCGCAGCAGAGCCTGTAGCAGGCTGCCCTGACGTTCCTGGTGCACCCATTGGCTGTTGCGGCTGTTGCTGCGACGGATCGAGCTGATACGCGCCGAGCTGGCGCGTCGAGGCATCCGCTGCCGCAACGGCAAGGGCCATCGGGCTCCCCGGAGGAGGCTCCGAGGGCGCCGGCGTGAGCGCATTCGAGCCGCGCCCAGACCTCGGCGCCGACGGCGTTGGCTGCGGCGTCCCGCCCATGTTCTTGCGGCTTCGCGGAGGCGGCGTCATCGGAGCGCTCACTTGCGCGCCGGGCGCCGCTCTTCGGATCGCCTCCGGGAGCTCGAGCGAGAGCACCGTCGCGCCGACGCGCAGCATGCGCGGACGCGACCACTCGACCGTCGACCCCGTGTAGACCGCAGAGCGCCCGAGCCAAGAGCCTCGCGTCGACGAGAGGTCTTTCAAATAGATCGAGTAGCCCTTCCGCATCACCTTCACGTGCTCGCGCGACACCTCGCGGTCGTCGAGAACGAGATCGCACTTGCCGCCGCGGCCGATGACGTACTCGCGGCCCTCCTCTTTCATGCAGAGCTCGTCGCCGAAGTTCGAGCCTTCGACGACGCGGACCTTCGGCTCCTCCATCGGCGGCGGGCCGGCGGCGTACCCCATGCGCTGCGTGATCATCCCGTCCGGTGGTGGCGGCATGAGGCTGGGGTCGCTGCCTTCGAGCGCGATGACGATGCTCCCGATCTGGATTTCGTCGCCCGGCATGACGAGGCGGCGTGAACCGGCCTCGAGAGGCACGTCGCCGATGGCGCAGTCCGGCCCGAGGGCGATGAGGGCGACCTCGCTGATCTTTGCGTGCTCTTGGTCGACACCCGGGATGTCGACGCGGATCTCGCAGCTCTCCGCACGCCCAATGGTCAGCGCGCCCGGTCCGAGCTCGATGCGCCGCGTCTCGGGGAAGGAGCCGCCGGGAGGGACGACGAGGTACACGCGCCGCCTAGTGTAGCCGACCTTCGCGAGCGTGTGGCGGTCCAGTCACGCGGATCGCCGCACTGCGTCGTCGGCGTGCAAACTTGGCCCTCGCAAAGCCCAGTTGCGACACTTTCTCGCATGAAATACGCATCGCCGTCGGGCCTCCCGCACACCTCTGCCGACGACCGACGGCGCCGGCGCAGTGCGGACCCGCTCGTCGCGCTCCACTATCAGCTCAGCGAGACGCGCGCGCGCGGAGAGCTCGACGCGATCGTCGTTGCCGACGCCTCGGGCGTCGTCGTCGCCGGCGCAGGCTCGTGGCCCGTGTGCGAAGAGCTCGCGGCCTACGCGCCGCTGCTCGCCGAAGGAACGTGGGCCAGCATGACCGACTCGGTGTCCTCGCGCGTCGAGACGTTGCGCCGCGATGTCGAGGTCCGCGCGCTGATGATCGGCGGCCAAGAAGTCCTCTTGTGCGCGCGCCGCCAGCTGCGCGGTGAAGGGCGAGCCGCAGGCGAAGGCGTGGAACGCGATCTCGACCAAGCCGCGGCCGGAATCAGCCGCATCCTCGAGAGCGCGGCGGCCTGAGCGAAGGCTCGACTAATAACGCGGCGCGTTGACGACGTGCATTTCGGACGCTAGATCGACCACCATGAGCGACGAGGATCCGCCCGACGATTTGCCGTCCGAGGAGCCGCCCGAGCCGACTCATACCGGCCGCTTCCGCGACAGCGCCAAAGAGGCCGTGCGAAGCCGGCTCGAGAGCGTCATTCCGGAGATCATCAAGCGCGCGGTCGAGATCGGCGTCGAGAAGGCGCGCGAGTCGCCGGACAACCTCAAGCAGCTCATCCACGACATGAAGCTGCCGCGAGAGGTCGCGCACTACCTCTTCCAGCAGGTCGACGACACGAAGAACGGGCTCTTCCGCGTCGTCGCGAAGGAGATGCGCGATTTCCTCGAGCACACGAATTTCTCCGGCGAGCTCCAGAAGCTGCTGACAACCGTGCAGTTCGAGGTGAACACCACGATTCGCTTCACGCCGAACGACACGCGCGACGAGCGTCCGAAGAAAGACAAAGACGGCGATGAAGGCGCGAGCCGCGAAGACGCGAGCGCCGACAGCAAAGGCAACAAGGACGGCGACGGCGAAGACGGCGAGCGCAGCGAGCGCAGCTCCGACCGACCGAGCCGAAATCCCCTGCCGAAGCCCGAGGTGAAGACGTCGGTGCACGTACGACGCGACGGTGGTTCTCGCTAGGTTGGCGTGATCGGTCCAACGAGCGAGCGCGCTCTTTGGTATGTTGTCGCCGATGAGCAAAGCGCTTAAGGCGGGCGGTGAGGTCGACAGCTGGTGCACCAAGTGCAAGCTCGTGCTGAATCACCGCATTATCGCGATGGTTTCGTCGACTCCGGTACGCGTCGAGTGCTCGACCTGCATGTCCCACCACAACTTTCGCGCGAAGGCGCCGGGCGACAAGTCGCCGGCCGGAACGTCGACGCGTAGCTCCTCCTCTTCTTCCGGCTCGTCCGGTCCCCGATCCACGCGCGGACCGACGAAGGCGCAGCAGGCCGTCATGGACCGCGAGCGCACGTGGGAGAAGTCGATCGCCGGCAAGGGCGTGAACGAGTTCCGCCCCTATCGCGTGAGCGAGATCTTCAACGAGGGCGATCTGATCCGTCACTCGAAGTTCGGTGACGGCGTCGTCACGCGCCTCCTCGAGGGCAAGAAGGTCGAAATCCTGTTCAAGGACGACGCCCGCACCCTCGCCCACGGCCTCACGGATTAGTTAGGACAGTGGTGGACGTAGAGGGTGACCGCGTCGATGCCGGCGCGGGAGTTCCCGCACGTGCCTTGGAACGAGGCGACGAGCGTGACGTTGACGCTGCTCGCCGCGAGCTCGCCGTTCGTCGGAGCCGTTCCTCCCCATAGCGCGTGGAGGCCGCCGAAGAGCTGGGTCCCGGTCCACTTCCCGAGCGCCGTCGGTGACGAGCGCGGAGCGCCGCCGATGCCGAGCGTGATCGAATGATCGAACACGCATCCCGCAGAATGGCGCACCACCTTCACGAGCATCCCCACGACCTTGGCGTTCGCGGGCACGCTCGCGTTGAACCCCGACAGGACGAGCGCGCCCGACAAGGTCCCGCTTCCCGCGAGGTGCACCTCCGCATCGGCGCCATCGGCCGCGCGCGCATTGTCGGGCGCGGTCCAAGCGAACGTGGTGCCGCCGACGTTCGACGCGGTCGAGGCGGCGAAGGGGCTCATCGTGCAGCCGGGATCGGGAGCAAGCGGGTCATAAGGAGCTGCGGCGTCGGCGGTCGGGGCACCGCTCGCCGGGGTCGTCTCCTCGGCGGGAGGCTGCGCCGGAGCCGTGGGCAACGTGGGATCCGAGCTCGACGTCTGCCGGGAAGCGCCTCCGTCGTCCCGGGCGTTCTCTTTCGGATCGCCGGTTCCGTAGCCGCTCGAGAGGTCGTCGAAGGCGAGCAGGCTGCAACCCGGTCCGAAGAGCGCGAACGTGAGGAGCCCCACCGAGAACGAGAGCCGCTGCATCGTCGCTTCTAGAGCGAACGCCATGCCGCACGCGATTTCGGGCATTTCCGCGGGGCGCGCGGCGCCGAGATGGAGGTGGCTGGACGCCGCCGGGTCTGGGGCGATTTCCTGGTTCGCGCGAACGAGTTGGGCGCTTGCCAAGGCTCCGTTTGCACGGGTAGCGTCCCACCTCCGAATCCGGAGGTTCCCATGAAGAAGCTTGGCATCGCTTTCGTCCTCGTTTTCACGACCGTCATCGCAGCCTGCTCGAGCAGCAGCGACAGCGGAACCTCGGGAACACCGGCCACCGACAGCGGCACCGCACCGGCAGCCAACACGGTCATGGTGACGAGCAATAAGTTCGTCCCGCCCGCGCTGACGATCAAGGTCGGTGAGACGGTGACGTGGAACTGGGCCGGAGGAGCCCACAGCGTCACGTCCGGCGCGAACTGCACGAGCGACAACGCCTACGGCGTCGGCGTCCAGACCTCGGGCACGTTCACGCATACCTACGACAAGGCCGGCACCTTCGAATACTTCTGCATCCCGCACTGCGCGAGCTCGATGATGAAGGGCACGATCACAGTCCAGTGATGAGACGACGAGCGCTTCCCCTACCCCCGGTCGCGCTCGTCACTGCGCTCGCCCTCGCTGCGTCTTCGCCGGGCTCCGCGCCGGCAACGCCCGGCTCCCCACCCACCGCATCGGGCTCTTCGGCAGCCTCTGCTTCGTCGCCACCATCCGCAGCCGACGTTGCTGCGCGAGCGGCTGCGCAAGCGGCCGCCGCCGAGACCGCACGACTGGATGCCGAAGCGCGCGCCTTGGCGATCGACGTGCGCATCGCGCCGTCGGCGTCGCGCGGCGTCATCGGAGCCTGGCTCGTCGCAGGTCCATTCAGGGCGGGGCGCCCTGCGCTCGAGACCGCGCCCGCCGGCGTCGACGAGACATCGCTGGCGCCTGTCTCGGGAGCCATCGCCTCCGCGGAGCGTGATCTGGGCGGCACGAAGAAGAAGACGGCGGCGCATTGGATGATCGCATCGAGCGGCGACGGTCCGATCGATCTGAAGGCGGCGCTCGAGCCGCTCGGCGGCGATCTCATCGCGTATGCCGGAGGCACACTGCACGTCGAGCGCGCGGGCCGTTACTTGCTCCTGCTCGGGGTCGACGACGGCGTACGCGTCACGATCGACGGCCGCGTGGTGCTCACGCGCGACGACTCGCGCCCGCTGCGCGAGGACGACGACATCGTGCCGCTCGATCTCACGGCCGGCGATCACACGGTGCTGCTGAAGCTCCATCAGCGCGACGGCGCGTGGGTGTTCCGCGCGCGCTTCGTCGATCAGACGCTCCTGCCGCCCGCAGGCGCCTATTTCAAGCTGCCCGGCACGATCGCGGAGGACGCGCGCACGCTCGCTCTCAAGATGTCGTCGGTCTCTCTCGATCGCGCGTTCGACGGCACGGTCGATCCGCCGCGCTATCGCCCCAAGCTCACCGTGCGCTTCACCGAAGGCGCGCCGCGCGGCACGACTTCGCCCGTGAGCGCTCGACTCGTGCGAGGTCCCGGCGAGGATCCGGTCTTCGACGTGCAAGCGGGCGGCGTGCCGGTGACGTCCGCGGGCGCGGGCGAGCTCGTCGTCGCGTTGCCCTCGCTGACCCCGTTCGCGAATCCGCTCACCCTCGAGACGACCGTCGCCGGGCGCGTCGTGAAGAGCGCACTGCCCGCGCGTCCGATCGCCGAACAAGCCGTCGCACGTGCAGAGCGCGCCATCGCGAAGGTGCCGGCCGAGGCGCCGTACCTCAACGAAGGCTCGCTCGACTCGATGAAGTACCTCACGCGCCGGCTCGCAGGTCTGCTCGGCCGCGGCGACGCCGACATCGAGGCGCAGAACGACGAGGCGCGCGAGCTCGATCACCTTGCAGGCGCGCTCGAGCGCAGCACGGATCCGTACGAGGGACGCACGGGTCCGATGCGGCGCGCGCTGCGCTCCACGATCGACGGCGATTTCTCCGAGCTCGGCGTCTATGTGCCGCCTTGGTACAAAGCGACGGGAACCCGTAAATTCCCGCTCGTCGTAGGCCTCCACGGCATGAACGGGTTCTCGATGGGCGTCATGCGCTGGCTCTTCGGCTTCGACGATCCGAAGCGCGAGCAAGCGTGGGAGGATCGCCACGTCGGTACGCTGCCGCCCGCTGACGCGTTCGTGATCACGCCGTTCGGCCACGGCAACTCGCTCTATCGCGAGCTCGGCGAGACCGACATCATGCACGCCGTCGACTGGGCGATGCGGCGCTTCCCGATCGATCCGTCGCGCGTGACCATCACGGGCATGTCGATGGGCGGCATCGGCTCCGCGTCGGTCCCGTTCCATCGCCCGCATGTGTTCGCGGCCGCCGAGCCGCTGTGCGGGTACCACAGCTATCTCATTCGCGGCGACGTCTCGGGCCGCGGCATGCGTCCGTGGGAGCGCTATCTCGCCGAGGAGCGCTCCAACGTGATGTGGGCCGAGAACGGCGAGCATCTGCCGCTCTTCATCGTGCACGGCACGCAGGATCTCCCCGAAGAGAACAGCGGCGTGCTCATCGATCGCTACGAAAAGCTGCATTTCTCGGTGAAACACGAGCATCCCGAGTCGGGCCACAACGTCTGGCAGGAGACGTACGAGGACCTGAAGGGCCTCAGCTGGCTTCTGAACCGGCGCCTCGACCTTCATCCGTCGCACGTTCGCTTCAAGACGACGCGCACGCGCTGGAACACGAGCGCGTGGGTCACGGTCGACGAGCTCGCGAGCGAGACCGGCTGGGGCGACATCGACGCGCGCCTCCACACCAAGACGAAGAGCATCACCGCGACGACGACGGGCATCTCCCAGGTCACGTTCAAGCGCGAGGGCGAGGCGTTCGACGGCACCGCGGTGACCGTCACGATCGACGGTCAGCGCCTAGCCTTCGACGAGAGCGAGCCGATCGTCCTCGGCCGCGAAGGCGGCGGGCGCAGCGGCGTTTGGCGCAAAGGTGCGGTGACGCATGCGAGCGTCTTCAAGCACGGCAAGGTGACGGGCCCGATCCGCGACGTGTTCTCCGAGCCGATCCTCTTCGTGTACGGCGCCGAAGAGGACGCGCGAGCGAACGAGCAGGTCGCGCGTCACTTCTCGCGGATCAGACCGGGCGTCACCGTCGCGTATCCGATCATGAGCGACGTCGAGTTCTTCGCGAAGAACGAGCCGCTCGCGAACGATCGCGCGCTCTTCCTGGTCGGTCGGAAGAACAGCGTGCTCGCCGCGCTCGAGCGCACGATGACGTTCCCGATCCACGTCGATGCGGGCTTCGTGACCGTGGGCAAAGAGCGCTTCACCGGCAAAGAGCTCGGCGCAGCGTTCGTTCGCCCGAACCCCGCGCGTGCGGATCGCTACGTGGTGGTGATGGCGGGCGCGGACGTGGCCGGCACGTTGCGCGGAATGTCGCTGCCGGATCTGCTGCCCGATTTCGCGGTGTGGGACGAGAGCCTGGCTCCGTCGCGGGGTCAGGTGCTCCTCGGCGCGGGCTCGCTGCGTGCGGGCGGCGTCTTCACGAAGGAGTGGGGACTGCCGGCGCAGATCGCAGATCCGCTCGCGAAGACCGCCCGCGCAGCCGCGAAGACCGAGCCGGAGCCGACCGAGTCCCCGTAACGATGATCGGCTGAGCTTCGAGAATCGAGGCTCGCGCTCCGGATTCGTGGCATTACATTGCACCCCGATGAGGTCATCGTCCCGCCTGCCTTGGCTCCTCAGTCTGCTCGTCACGATGGCGATGCTGCTGTGGACCGTCACGGCGAGCGCCTACAAGCCGCCGCCGCTCAACGGTCACGTCGTCGATACCTCCGGCAGCCTGACCGCGGCCCAGATCGCCCAGCTCGATCACAAGCTCGATGTCGCGCGACAGACGAAGGGCTTCGCGGTCGTCGTCCTCATCGTCGGATCGCTCGAAGGCGAAGACATCTCGGATGTCGCGTACACGGCGTTCAACGAGTGGAAAATCGGCTCCGCAAAGGGTGACGACGGCGTCCTGCTCGTCATCGCGACGCAGGACAAGAAGACGCGCATCGAGACCGGCAAGGGCGTGGGCGGCGCGCTGACAGATCTCCAAGCGAGTCACATCTTGCGCGAGGTCGTCATTCCGCTTCGCGACCAAGGTCTCCTCTTCGATGCCGTCGACAAGGGCACCGATCGGATCCTGCAAGAGCTGACAGAGGGAACACCGGGAGGCACGAGCGATCCCGGCAAGGCACCAGGGACACGCAAGGGCAGGCGCGCGCGCGACGGCCGACACGCAGGCGAGCCCCCTCCGAGCGCGATCGGCAGCACGCTCAAGATGGTCGGCATCGGCCTCGCGCTCCTGCTCGTCATCGTCCTCGCGATCGTCTCACCGACGTTCCGCGAGATCCTCTTCTGGGTCCTGCTCTTCGGCCGCTTCGGCGGTGGCGGAGGCGGTGGCGGCGGAGGTGGCGGCGGCGGCTCGGGCTATGGCGGAGGCGGAGGCAGCTCCGGAGGCGGCGGCTCGAGCGACGACTAGCGCGAGCGCGAGGGACGGCCCTTCACGCGATCGGCCTCGCGCGTCGTGCCCACTCCGCCCGAAGTGCCGGTGGTCCGCGTGCGGCCGCCACGTCCTCCGCCGAGATCCGGATACGGGCGATCTTGTTTCGCGCGATCGCCGTCGCCGCGTGAGGGGCCTGCGCTCGAGCCGCGACGTGCGCCGCCGCCCCAATCTTCGGTCACGTCGTAACCGCGACGTCCCGGCGCTCCGCCGCCATAGCGCGGTCCCTGCGTACCAGCGCTCGCGGACGGCGCAGGCGTTCGCTGATTGTCGCGACCACGATGCGTGTTCGGTCCGCGCGGCTTCTCGTGGGTGACCGGCTCCGGTTTGCGCGGCTCCTGCTTGCGCGGCTCGGCCTTGCGCGTTCGCCTCGCATGCGCGGCCGGCACGTACTCCGGCGGCGCCGGGATCGACTTCGGCACGCCATAGCGCTTCTTCAGTGCCGTGAGCTCCTCACGCGTGAGGTGCCGCCACTGCCCGGGCCTGAGACCCTCCGCGGTGATCTCCGCGAAGCCGAGGCGCGCGAGACGCATCACCGGGAAGCCCGTTGCCTCGCCCATCCTGCGGATCTGCTGATTGCGACCTTCTTTGATCGTGAGCTCGAACCACGTCTTGTCGCCTTCGAAGCGAAGCGTCTTCGCTTCCGCCGGCGCCGTCATTCCATCCTCGAGACGAACGCCGTTGCGCCATGCGTCCATGTCCTCGGCGGCCATCTTGCCGTGCACCTTGACGACGTACGTCTTCGGCACCGCCTTCTTCGGATGGAGCAGCCCCTCCGCGAAGTCGCCGTCGTTCGTCGCGAGCAGGACACCGCTCGTCGCGAAGTCGAGGCGGCCTACGGGATAGACGCGCGCACCGACGGGCGCGAGGATCTCACGCACGGTGGGGCGGCCCTCGGGATCGCTCATCGTCGCCACCACGCCGCGAGGCTTGTGGAGCACGAGGTAGACGTGGTGCTCGGCGGTGACCTTCTTGCCGTCGACCTCGATGCGGTCTGCGCGCGGATCGGCCTTGGCGCCGAGCTCGCTGACGACGCGCCCGTTCACGCGCACACGCCCTTCGGTGATGAGCTTCTCTGCGGCGCGCCGCGAGGCGATGCCACCTGCGGCGAGGATCTTCTGGATGCGTTCCATGTGCGGTGCGATGCTTTCCCGGTGGACCCTCGTAGCCTCACGGGCCTCCGGCGTCGACTATTGACGCGCGCGACCGGCGTGGGCGCGGGCATGCTGATCGCGCTGCACGCGACGAGCGCCGCCGCCGCGCCGATCGTGAAGGACGGCGAGGTGCCCGCCGACGGTCTCGATCACTTCTTCCTCGACTTCGACGTGCCCGCCGGCACGAAGGAGATCGAGATCCGTCACGACGACAAATCGGCGGCGAACATCCTCGATTTCGGGCTCTACGACCAAGACGGCTATCGCGGCTGGGGTGGTGGGACCGGCGAGCCCACCATCGTCGGCGAGACCGCAGCGTCCCGGGCATACGTGCCGGGTCCCATCAAGCCGGGCACGTGGCGCGTGGTCGTCGGCAAGGCGAAGGTCGTCGCCTCCCCCGCGCTCTATCACGTGGAGATCGATTTTCGGACCGCGCCAACGCTCACGCCGATCGTGCGCAAGCCGTACAAGGTCGCTGCCGCACGCAAGACCGAGACGCGCTACTACGCCGGCGACTTCCACGTTCACTCGCGCGAATCGACGGACGCGAAGCCGTCACTCGAAGACAACGTCGCGCTCGCAAAGATGCGCGGTCTCGACTTCATCGAGATCAGCGATCACAACACCATCACGCAGCTCGACTTCTTCGAGGACGTGCAGGCAAAGGAGCCCGCCTTCCTCGTCATCCCGGGCATCGAGTACACGACGTACAAAGGCCACGCGAACGCGATCGGCGCGACGAAATGGGTCGATCACAAGATCGGTCAGCCCGGCGTCACCATCGACGGCGCGGCCGATGCCATCCTCGGCCAGGGCGCGATCCTCAGTGTCAATCACCCGGCGCTCGACGTCGCGGACCTCTGCATCGGATGTTCGTGGCGGCACGAGCTCGACCCGAAGAAGATTGGCGGCGTCGAGATCGGAACCGGCGCCCTCTCGAAGGGCGCCTCACTCTTCTCGGCACGCGCCATTGCGTTCTGGGATGCGCTCCTCGACAAAGGCATGAAGATCCCTGCCATGGGCGGCAGCGACGACCATCGCGCCGGCATCTCCGACGGCAACTCCGAGAGCGCGATCGGCAGTCCCACCACGCTCATCCGCGCGCGCGAGCTCTCGGTCTCCGGGATCATGGAAGGCATTCGCAAGGGCGCCACGGTCGTGAAGCTCGAGGACCCGACCGACCCGATGTGCGAGCTCGAGGCGACCACGAAGAAAGGCGGAGGCGACGCGATCGGCTTCCCTGGCGACTCGCTCGCGGCGCGATCGATCGTGCTGCGCGTGAAAGTGAGCGGCGGACCGCAGGGCGACTCGCATCAGGTCCGCCTCGTGAAGAACGGCAAGCCCTTCGGCGATGCCGTCGACGTCTCCGGCGATCCGTTCGTCTTCGAGACGATCGTCGCCGCTCCTGCGCAGGGAGAAGATCGCTGGCGGGCGGAGGTCCTCTTCGAAGGCGCGCCGCTCACGGTGACGAGCCACGTCTGGCTGAAGCTCGATCCGAACGGCCCCGAGGCGCAAGACGCCGCCCCCGCCGACGACGGCGGAGGGTGCGCAGTCACCGCGCGAGTCCCGCGTGACGATGGTTCGCGCAATGGCGACGCCCGATCGATCCCGATCGCGCTCGGGCTCGCTCTGGCGGGCGTCGCGCTCTTGCGGGCGCGTGGCCACCGCTGATGTCCGATCTCCTCGCGCTCGATTGCCCGAAGTGCGGAGCACAGCTCGGCAAGCCGCTATCGGGAGGCGAGTACCTCTGCGCGCACTGCGGCGAGCATTCGCGACCGAAGGTCGAGGTCCAAATCCAGCGGGTCGTCGGCCCGCAGCAGTTCAACGTGATCGCGACGCAGGCCGAGATCGACGAACGTCGCCGCGTCTTCGAGCTCAATGCCGCGAAGGATCAGGCCTCGCGCGCAGAGCGCGCACAGAGAGAAGCGGCGATATCGAGATCCTCGCGGACGGTGATCATCGTCATTGCGATCGTGTTGGTCATCACGGGCTTCGCCGTGGCGGCCATCATGGGGATCGCGATCTTCTCGCGCTCCTGAACCCGTGACCGAAGAGCTAGGGCGTCAGCGCGCAGACCAGGTCGTCGAAGCGCACGACGAATGCGCCCTGCTCGCTGTCGCCTCGCTCACCGAGGCTCACGTTGAGCATGCTGCTCACCACGCCTCCTCGGAGGGCCCGAGCGACCGGCGCGCCGTCGTCGATGCGGACGCTGATCGTTCGAAAATCCGTGTCGAGTTGCATGCGGTACCACCGCTTCGAGGAGAGGACGCCGGCCTGCGTGGCCGGGCCGCTGCTGCCCGTGAAGTCCTCGTGAAGCGAGACGCTCAACGTGTGACTGAGCTTGACCTCGAGCTGATACTTGTCGCTGGCCGGATTCGGCCGAAATGTGAAGATACCGAGGTCCATGCTCGCGGCAGGGGCGCTCTCGATCCACAAAGAGAACGCGCAGGAGGACGTCTTCGGCATCGCGAAGTCGCGCGTGAGAAATGCGAAACGCGCCGTGGCTGCGTCGCGGTCGCCAAGATCGAGTCGCAGCGCAAACGGCGCCGATTGACCCGCCTTCTCGAGTGAGAGTGTGGCCCCAGCCCCCTGCTCGACCGATCCCCACTTCGCGCCGAGCGTCTCCTCGTCGAAGTCGTCGCAGAAGGTCGCGTCTCCGCAGGCCACACCGAGCGCATCGAACATCGCATCGGCCGCACTGCCGCCGTCGCCGTTCGCATCGGCGGCGAGCGCATCGCTGGCCGACGCCCCGTCACCGCCGTCGCCGCCCCCGCTCAATCCACTCGTGTCGACGAGGAGCGAGCACGCACACGCGAGGGTCGCCGTCGCGAAGACGAATCCTCTCCACGCCCCCATGCGCTAGAGATTACCGCCGCGCGCGGCGCAGCGGTCAGGTCCTTCGGCGAGTGGTCACTTCTTCTTCGGAGTCGGGGGAGTCACGGCCTTCGCCGCGCCGGCATCCTTCGCGCCGGCGCCTGCGTCGCCGCCTGCCGGTGCGCCGGAGCTGCCTCCGCCTGCGTCGGCGGCCGCGGCCATCTGCGCGTTCATCATCTCGTCGCGCGCTTTGCGGTCCGCGGCTTCCGCCTCGTACTTCAGTTGCTCGTCACGATCCCAGCGGTCGACGTGACCGTCGTACGAGTCGTCGAGCCCGACGCGCTCGAGGCGGCCGCGCGAGTAGATCTCCCAGATGTCCGCCTTGCCGTCGAAGTTACGATCGCGGCGAATGCGCTGCAGTTGACCGTTGACGTAGAACTTCCAGACGTCGGGCTTGCCGTCGTTGTTCGTGTCGACGTCCTCCTCGGCGAGGCGTCCGTCGACGAAGTTGATCCACAAGTCGATGCGGCCGTCGTAGTTGCGATCGGCCTCTTCGTGAACCGCTTCGCCCTTCGTGTTGAAGGTGCGAACGACGTCCTTGATGCCGTCGAGGTTCGTGTCGATCTCGCGACACACGAGCGTCTTGTGACGCGCGTCGCCCTCGCCGAACGTCTTGAAGATACGGCGAACGTTGGGGCGAAGCGCGCCGGGGCCAGCCGACTCGCTGACCTCGAGCTCGGGCTTCTCCTTCCAGTCGCACATCGACTTGTCGTCCGAGGGCCACTTGCTCTGGTCCTTCGAACCGCCGGGTGCCGACGGCGTCTTCGCGCCGGCTTTCGCGGTGTCGGAGCCACCGCATGCGCCGACTGCGACGGCGATCGCGAGAATGGAGACGGAAGCGCACGCGAGCTTCGAGAGCATCATCGCTTGGCTCCTCCACGCTGCGGTTTTCCAGCGACTCCGGCGTCTTGCGAGGGCGGCGTGACCGGCGGCGCGGGCTCGTTGTTGAGGCTCGGCATCGCGAGCGTTGGCGACGTCGGCGCCGCGACAGGAGCCGACGGCGGCGTGGGAGCCGCGACCGGGCCTGCATCCGTCGACGCGATCACTTGGCCGTTCGCACCAAGCGTGATCGTCGCATCCGGATCCGGGAGGCCGTCGCCGTTTCGATCCATCGCGATCGTGACGTTTTGTCCTTCGTAGGTCCACCACTGGTCGATGCGACCGTCGCCGGTCGCGTCGCGCTCACGCTTCGTGCGCGCGCCGGTCGCGGGGTCGAAGAAGTCCCACGTGTCGATGCGACCCTGGTTCGTCGTGTCGAGCTCGCGCCGCACCAACTTGCCGTTCTCGAAGTACTCGATCGAGTTGACGATGCCGTTGTCGTCGTAGTCCGCCTCACGGCGCCGCAGCTGACCGGTCTGGTCGAAGTACTCGAACATGTCCGGCTTGCCGTCGTGATTGAGGTCCGTGATGCGACACACCTCGCGACCGCCCTTCGACACCTTCTTGATGTCCGGCTTGCCGTCGTTGTTGGCGTCGAGCATCTCGACCTTGTTCCCGGCCTCGTCGCACGCCTCGTGGACGATGACCTGCGAACGCACGCCCTCGGGCAGCTTCGCCTTTGCGGCCGCCGATGCCGAGTCGTCTCCGCATCCCGCCGCAGCGAGCACGCCGCCCGTCGTGAGGACGAGCGTCAGGACGCCGACCTTTAAAAAGCCGTAAGCCATGGATCTCTCTCTCGCGCTCAACCGCGCGCGCCGACAACCATAAACGGGCCCTAGCCTCTGCCGCAACAAGCACCCCCCTACCTTGGCCCCTCGCGCGTGCGATTCTCGGCTACACTTTGTAATTATTGATTATTTTGGCAAAACGCGTGTATTTTACACGCGGCCCACGGTCGCCCTTGACCGTCACGTATGTTCACGTAGTGTATCTTCATCAGCGCGGGAGAAATTCAACGCTTGAAAGGGTGCTAGCGGCAGACTGAAGGGTGCGTTACGGGGCAGTAGTCAATCGCCTCTCCCTGCGGAGATGGCTTTTCTCCACAGACGCTAAACCACGAGAAACGCTACAGAAGACGGTCATGCGGAAGAAGATTTCGACCACCATCTACGTGACGCCGGAGCAAGCTGACAAGCTGAAGCTCCTGCACGAGCGCACGAAGGTGCCGGTCGCCGTCTACATCCGCGAGGGGATCGACCTCGTGCTCCGCCACTACGCTCACATGTTGCCGGGTCAACTCGCGCTGGTGCCGGATGCGAGCAATCTCGACGAGTCACCTCGCCCCGCAGACGTGGTAGCGACGGAGCCTCCGCCTTCTGCCGCCGTTGGCGGTAAGAAGTAGCGTTTCTCTCCCGTCCGCCTCTCCCGCCCGCCCCGCCCGCACGAGCGATGCCGTTCAATCCGTCCAAGATCCGTAATTTTTCGATCATCGCGCACATCGATCACGGCAAATCGACGCTCGCCGATCGGATCCTCGAGGTCACCGGTGCGCTCACCCAGCGTGAGGCGCGCGAGCAGTTCCTCGACAAGATGGACATCGAGCGTGAGCGCGGCATCACCATCAAGGCGCAGAACGTCCGCCTTCGGTACACGGCGAAGGACGGCGAGGTCTATCAGCTCAACCTGATCGACACGCCCGGCCACGTCGACTTCAACTACGAGGTCTCGCGCAGCCTGTCCGCGTGCGAGGGCGCGATCCTCGTCGTCGACTCCACGCAGGGCGTCGAAGCCCAGACGCTCGCGAACGTCTACCTAGCGCTCGATCAGGGCCTCGAGATCATCCCCGTCCTCAACAAGGTCGACCTGCCGTCGAGCGATCTCGAGAAGACGAAGCAAGAGATCGAGCAGATCATCGGCCTCGACACCTCGGAGTCCGTCGCGTGCAGCGGCAAGACCGGCGTCGGTGTCCCGGACATCCTCGAGGAGATCGTCAAGAAGGTCCCCGCCCCCAAGGGCAACCCCGACGGGCCACTGCGCGCCCTGATTTTCGACTCCTGGTACGATAGCTACCGCGGCGCGGTGGTCATGTTTCGCGTGATCGACGGCTCCGTGAAGCGGGGCGACAAGATCCGCTTCATGAACACGAAGACGGAGTTCGAGGTGACCGAGATGGGCACCTTCACCCCACACCCCGCCCCGCTCGACGAGATCGGGCTGGGCGAGGTCGGCTTCCTCGCCGCGAACATCAAGAGCGTGACCGACGCCAAGGTCGGCGACACGATCACGCACGCCATAACGCAGACCACCAAGCCCGCCACCGAGGCGCTGCCCGGCTTCAAAGAAGTGAAGCCCATGGTCTTCGCGGGCATCTACCCGACGGACGCCTCGGACTACGGCAACCTGCGCGACTCGCTCGAGAAGCTGCAGATGAACGACTCGGCGTTCAACTTCGAGGCTGATTCCTCGGAGGCCCTCGGCTTCGGCTATCGCTGCGGCTTCCTCGGCCTGCTCCACATGGAGATCATCCAGGAGCGCCTCGACCGCGAGTTCAACCTCGACCTCATCACGACGGCGCCGAGCGTCGTCTACCACGTCTACAAGACCCAGCAGGCGGGCGACGGGGCGATGGTCATCGTCGACAACCCCGCCAAGCTCCCGCCGGTGGTCACCATCGATCGGATCGAAGAGCCGTTCGTGAAGCTGACCATTCACGTACCCCAGGAGTACGTCGGCGCGGTCATCACGCTCTGTCAGGACAAGCGCGGACTGCAGCTCGACATGACGTGTCCGAGCGCCGATCGCTACATCATCGTCTACGACATCCCGTTCGCCGAGGTGCTCTTCGATTTCCACGACAAGCTGAAGAGCGTCACGCGCGGCTATGCGTCGATGGACTACGAGATCACGTCCTACAAGGCCGGCAACCTCGTGAAGGTGGACGTGCTGGTCAACGGCGAGCCGCTCGATGCGCTCTCGATCATCGTGCACAAGGATCGCGCGTTCAATCGCGGCCGGGCCCTGACCGAGAAGCTCAAGGAGTTCGTGCCGCAGCAGCAGTACGAAGTGGCCATCCAGGCGGCCATCGGCGGCAAGATCATCGCCCGCGAGACCGTCCGAGCCCTACGAAAAGACGTCACGGCGAAGTGCTACGGCGGCGACATCTCCCGCAAGCGCAAGCTCCTCGAGAAGCAAAAAGAGGGCAAGAAGCGCATGAAGCAGGTCGGCAACGTCGAGATCCCGCAGAAGGCGTTCCTCGCGATCCTGAAGGTCGACCAGTAAGAGCCAGTGGGATACCCTTGGTCGGGCGAGGGGTTCTCGGGAAGCCCGTGAGGAAGACGCCACTCAAGAAGCGGGTCACGCGCAGCATCAAGCCGCGCAGCAATGTCGATCCGACCCGCGTCGCCATCGCGGCGCTCGAGCGCGTTCGCACCGTGCTCGTGAAGTCCGGTTACCAGGATCGCCTCGGCGAGCCGCTGACCATGAAGGAGCTCGCCGCGCAGGCGCAGCTCGTCGGAATCGAGCTGCCTCCGAGCTACGTCGCCGCGATGCGCGTCTCGAGCAAGATCGGTGAGCCCGAGCGCTTCTTGAGCTCCGCGCAGATGACGGAGGAGACGACGAAGATCGTCGACTTCGGCGGCGAGGAAGCGAAGCGCTACGCGCCGTTCTGCAAGACGCACGAGAAGCTCGTGTGCTTCGACAAGGGCGGAGGCAAGCGGCAGGTCACCGCCATCCGCTATCAGGGTGAGCTGCCCATCGTCGAATGGCAGAACGGGACTGCGAACCCGGTCGCCGCCCATTTCGGCGAATGGCTCGACATGGTCGCGGACGCTCGCGAAGAGTCGGTCGAGAGCGCGGCGAAGATGCCGCAGCGCCTGAAGCGGCTCCTCTACGAGCTCGGCTTCCGATTCGAGTATCCGGTGGTGGGCCGCCTCGAGACGGGCGACGTCGAGGCCGTCGTCGAGCTGATCGGCAAGGAGCTCTCGTACACCGTCCGTGGCGACGTCGACCGCCTGTTCGATTCGAGCGGTAAGGCCTCGCTCACGCTCAACGTCGACGAGTTCACGCTCGCGGTATCGCTACGCACGGGCATCTACGTGTTCGAAGCGGAGGACGTCTTCCGCTGGCTGCGCCATTTCCGCGACGAGAACTTCTTCAGCGACGTCGTCACCGTGCCGAGTCATCCCGACAATGTCCGCGATCTCCGTCGGGCATCGCGCGAGGCGCCGCTGGTCCAGCGCGGCGTCATGCACGTGCCCACGCTCTCGGCCACGCGATACGTGTTCCGCTCGGCGAGCGGTACGTCGGCGAACGACTTCTACGTCCTCGGGCGGACCGCATCGACGAGCGAGAACGCATCGAGCTTGGTGTTGCACATCGTCGACAACAACATCGCGACCACGCACAACGTCGACGAGCCGCTCAACGATCTCTACGTCGCGCGTGACGGCACGATGTGGGGCCTCACCACATCGCATGCCGTTCGGTTCGCCGGCGGCCGCGGGCAGAGCTTCCCTCTCCAACGTCCGACGCACGGCCGCCCCTGGTGGTACGGCATCGGTGGCGGAGGCGATCGCGTCCTCATCTGGGGCGCAGGCGCTCTCCTCGAGTTCGACGGCACCTCCTTCGTACCGTTCGAGCCCGACGCCATGCTCGACGACAGCGAGTCCGTCGTGGCGCTCGTCGCGAACGGTCTTCGCATCTCGATGCTCGTGTGCGGCGATCGCATGGGCGCAGTCGCGCGCTTCGATTCCGTGCAGTGGCAGGCGATCACCGAAGACCAGGTCATCGAATCCTCGCTCGCCGACCTCGACGTGTGGCGCGGAGCTTCCTACGTCCTCGATCGCGAAGGCGCCGTGTGGAAGGTGTCGAGCGGCCTACCTCGGCCGATGAACCTCGCGACCCATCACCAGGCGTTCCTCACCGAGGCCGGCACTCCCCGCCCCTTCTACTCCGCACGCGCTTACGACGGCGGAGTGCTCCTCGCGAGCAACGGCGGCGTCGTCTCGGCGGGTACCGGAGATCCCGTGTTCCATGCCGTTCCCGGCGGACGCGATCCGGTGAGGCTCGTGCGCGTGGGACAGCTGGATGCCACGGGCGCTCCGGAAGATGCGGCGGCCGCGAAGGAAGTCGGCATCATCGCGCTCACCGGGGCGAACGCGTGGATCTGGAGGAACGGCTCGTTCAGCGTCCTCGACATGCACGAGTGGTGAGCACGCCCGATCGCATCGAGCCGTGCTTGACAGCGCGTCAAAAGGGGTCTGACGTGCTCCCTCCATGTCTCAGAAGATCGCTGCGCTGACCGCGAAGGTCAACGAGAAGGCCAAAGACGACACCGCCCGCTGGACCTACGAAGGGTCCGTCCCGTTCGTCGACCTCGGCGCAGCGGCGCTCGGCGGCGGCGACGTACCGCACGTGCATCGCTTTCGTCTCGGCAACGGCCTGCGCCTCTTGGTGCTCGTCGATCGAAGCGCGCCGGTGATGAGCTACTTCACGTGGTTCCGCGTCGGCTCACGCCACGAAAAGCCCGGCAAGACAGGGCTCGCGCATCTCTTCGAGCATCTGATGTTCAACGAGAGCGAAGGCGTGAAGGCCGGCGAGTTCGATCGCAAGCTCGAGGAGAACGGCGCGGAGTCCAACGCGGCCACCTGGCTCGATTGGACCTACTACTACGAGTCCTTGCCGAAGGACCGCTTCGCGCTCGCGGTGAAGCTCGAGAGCAATCGCATGGCGAAGCTCGTCCTGCGCGAGCCGCAGATCGTGAGCGAGAAGGAGGTCGTCGCGAACGAGCGGCGCATGCGCGTCGACGACGACGTCGAGGGCATCGCGAACGAGGTCCTCTACAAGACGGCGTTCACGAAGCACCCGTATCACTGGCCGACCATCGGCTGGATGGTCGACATCGAGGGCTTCAACACGGACGACTGCGTCGCCTTCTACAAGACGTATTACGCGCCGAACAACGCGACCATCGTGATCGCCGGAGACGTGCGCGAGCAGGACGTGCTCGAGCGGATCCGCGATGCGTACGGACCGATCCCCGCGTCGACCATTCCCGAGGAGGACACCACACCCGAGCCGCCGCAGCTGGATGCGCGTCGTGTCGAGATGAAGAAGCCGACCGCGAGCGAGAAGCTCCTCATCGGCTTTCATGGACCCGCTCTCGGAGACGCGGATCACGCGGCGCTGTCGATCCTGAACGAGGTGCTCTTCGGCGGGCGCGCAGCACGCATGTATCGCGACCTCGTCACGACGCGTGAGGTATGCACGGAGATACGCGGCTGGGTGTCGACCTTCCGCGACCCGGGCCTCTACGAGATGTATTTCACCGCACGGCCGGGAACGGCAGGGGCCGATGTCCTCGCGCTCGTGGATGCCGGTCTGCAGAAGGTGCGCGACGAGGTGGTCACGGACGAGGAGCTCGTTCGCGCGAAGGCGCGCCTCGAGCTCGGCCTCGTGCAGTCGCTCGAGACGGCGAGCGGAAAGGCCGAGCAGATCGGCTTCTACGACACGGTGCTCGGCGATCCCGCCGCGGCGTTCCGAAGGCTCGAGGCGTATCGCCGTGTCACCGCCGGCGAGATGCGGACCGCCGCGCGCCGCTACCTCACGCTCGACGCGCGCACCATCATCCACGTGCTGCCCGAGACGGCCGCGACGACGACGACGACAGGACAGGCAGCCGAATGAGCGAGACGAGCAAGACAGGCAGCGGCCCGAAGAAGGCGACGCGCGCGAGCGCCGCGCACGGGTCCAGCACGAAGTTCGACCTGCCCGGAGGCGCCGTCGGATTCGTCGAGAGCTCGACGGTGATTCCGCTCGTGTCGATCGTGCTCTCCCTGCGGAGCGGCGCGCTCGCCGACCCCGACGGCAAAGACGGGCTCTCCCGCCTGACCGCGCGCATGCTCAGGCGCGGCTGCAAGGGAATGAATTCGACGGAGATCGAGAGCGCGATCGACCGGCTCGGCGGTGAGCTCGGGTTCGACGTCGGACCCTCGACGATGAGCCTCCACGCGCACGTGATAAGGCGCAACCTCGAGCCGTTCTGCGACCTCGTCGCGAAGATCCTCGGCACACCCACGTTCGACGAGGAGGAGCTCGCGCGCTTGAGGCGCGAGACGGTCGCCGAGCTGCTCGACGCACGCGACAACGATCGCTCGCTCGCGGGCCTCGCCTTCCGGCGCGCGCTGTTTGCCGGCCATCCGTATTCGCGCACGGCGGCCGGTCGGCCGGCCAGCGTGGAGAAGCTGACGCGGGACGACGTGCTCGCGACGTACAAGCGTCGTTTCGTTCAGTCCGACATCGTGATCGGGTTTGCAGGCGCCATCACCGAGGAGGAGGCGAAGACGCTGGGCGCGCTCCTCGTGCGATCGATGCCGGAGGGGCCGCACGTCGACAATCCGCTGCCCGAGCCTGCGCGTCCGGTAGGGCGGCGTCTCTTCTTCGTCGACAAACCCGAGCGCACGCAGACGCAGATCCTCATCGGCACGCTCGGCACCCACGCGCGCGATCCGGATCACTGGCCGCTCGTTTGTGCGACCGCCGTCTTCGGCGGAACGTTCACGTCGCGGATGATGAAGGAGATCCGCAGCAAGCGCGGCTGGTCGTACGGCACGAGCGCGCGGCTCTCGATCGAGCGCAAGCGCCACGCGTTCACGATGGGTGCATTCCCCGCGGCGGCGGACTGCGCACCCTGCGTATCGCTCGAGCTGAAGCTCCTCGAGGACTTCACGAAGGACGGCATCACGCCGCGCGAGCTCGCGTTCATCAAGAACTACATGATCCGCTCGCACGCGTTCGAGATCGACACGGCGCCGAAGCGACTCGGTCAAGCGCTGGAGGCGGAGCTGCTGGATTTGCCGGCGGACTATCACACGGCCTATCTCGACCACATTCGCGCGGTCACGCTGGAAGGCGCAAACGCCGCGGTCGCGGAGCGGCTCACCGCGAAGGACCTGGTCGTCATCGTGGTGGGCACCGCGGGCGAGATCCTCGAGCCGGTCACCAAGGCCATCCCGGATCTCGTGGACCACAAGGTCATCCCGTTCGATCTGGATTGAGGCGCAGTGGCGACCGTCTTCGTGAGCGGAACGCTTCCGGGCGACGGCGTGGCGCGACTCGGCGCAGTTCACCGGGTAGTGCAGGACGAGGGCGGCATCGCGTCGGCAGCGTTCACGGCATGTAGCGGCGAGGTCGAGGCGATCGTCGCGCTGCTCACCGATCGCATCGACGCGGCGCTACTCGCACGAGCGCCGCGCGTGCGCGTCGTGGCGAACGTGGCGGTCGGCGTCGACAACGTGGACCTCGCCGCATGCGAGGCGCGCAACGTGGTGGTCACGAACACGCCGGACGTGCTGACGGAAGCGACGGCGGATCTGGCGTTCGGCCTGCTGCTCGCGGCGGCGCGCCGAATCGCCGAGGGCGATCGCCTCGTCCGAGCGGGCGGCTTCACGGGCTGGACGCCGACCTTCATGCTCGGCACGCGCGTCCACGGCGCCACGCTCGGCATCGTAGGCCTCGGCCGCATCGGCCGAGCCGTAGCCACGAGAGCCCGCGGCTTCGGAATGCATGTACTCCACACAGAATCAACCCGGGTCCATCAACCCGGGTCCATCAACCCGGGTCCATCAACCCAGGTGGGTCTGGATGCGATGCTGGAGGTGGCTGATTTTGTGAGTATTCATTGTCCGTTGACGGACGAGACGCGGCATTTGTTCGATGGGGCGCGGCTCGGGCGGATGAAGGTGGGGAGCGTGCTGGTCAATACGGCGCGCGGGGCGATTGTCGATGAGGGGGCGCTGGCGCATGCGCTCGAACACGGCCCGCTCGCGGCTGCTGGGCTCGATGTGTTCGAGGAGGAGCCGCGCATTCATCCGGCGCTGCTCGCGCGGCCGAACGTCGTGCTTGCGCCTCACATCGGGAGCGCCGATCGGCCGACGCGCGAGGCGATGGCGAGCAAGGCGATCGACAACGTCATCGCCGTGCTCGCAGGTGGTCCGGCGCTCACGCCCGTGGTGCGCCGCGATACTGGAGGATGAGCGCGGCCGTCACCGCTTCGCCGAGCGCCGCCGACACGAAGGACGCCGACGGCACACCGTGCATCGCCATGCTCACGAACCGCGCCGTCGCCTGAAGGCCGATCGCAAGACCGCACAGATCGCCGAGCCGCTGATCCTCCGGTCGCCGCGCCGCCGTGATCATCAGCGCGAACAGGCCGAGCCAGAATCCCGTGAAGACTGCATGGAATTCGTTGAACGAGTCCGGCGTGCCGACCGTGTACGCGTATTGCGCCGCCACCGCGGCCGGCGCGGCGATCGACGCGAGCGCGATGAATCCGAACGTGAGCCCCGAGCCGGCGAGCGCGAGGCGGCGCAGCGCCAAACGGACCGCGGGTATCTTCACGCGCCCTTGCGGCGCCGCCGCCTATCGGTGCTCGGCGCCTCGACAGACTCGACCTCCGTACGCGTGCCGGGAGGCAGCGACGGCGTCGTCGACGGAGGCGGCATCGCGGGATCGGTGTTGAAGTCGTCACCGCCGGCGGCGAGCGCGAGGTCTTGCGGACGCGCCGCCATCTCGCGCGTGACGACGTTGACGTTGACCTTGAGCGTGTCGTCCGGGCTCGCGTACCCGCGCGTGGTGGGCGGCGTCGCTTCGATGACGCCTCCGAGCTCCGGCTCGGCGAGATCGAGCTCGTCGTCCTTCACGATCATCATCGTGGAGCCGAAGTTCGGGCGGCCCGCTTCGATCGCATGCGCGCCGGGGATCAGCCGGAGCCCGGAGTCGCGACGCGGACGCGTGGGCAGGCCTTCGACCAGACCGGCGATCACGGGGACGTCGAGCGCGCGCAGCCATCGCGGTCCACCGGGAGCCGCCACCCAGACATCGGGAGCGAGCTTGCCTGCGAGGATCGCCTCGGCGACCGCGTCGGTGGACCACGGTCCGAGCGGATCACCGTCGTGCTGATAGACGTACCAATCGGCCAAGCAAAGCCTCCGAAAACCTTAGGCGCGGCCGAGTAGTAGCTCGTGGTGCCAATGTAGGCAAGCCGTCAGGGTCGCTTTGCGAGGACTTCGGCGAACTTCGTGTCGTAACGGCCGGCTCGGAACTCTTCGCTCGCGAGCACTTTGCGGAGGAACGAGAGGTTCGTGGTCGCGGGCGCGATGGTCGTTCCTGCGAGCGCGCGATCGAGCTCGGCGATCGCGAGGTCGCGTGTCTCGCCCCATGCGACGACCTTCGCGATCATCGGATCGTAGAACGGCGTGATCTTCGAGCCGGCGCGCACGCCCGACTCCACGCGCAGCGTGCGCGATTGTACTTCGCCGGCGCCGCCGGCCCACGTGAGCTCGTCGATTGGACCCGGCTTCGGAATGAAGCCCTTGCTCGGATCCTCGGCATAGACGCGCGCCTCGATGGCGTGGCCCTTGCGATGTGTCGTCGAGAGATCCGGAAGCTTCTCGCCATCGGCAACGCGGAGCTGGAGCTCCACGAGATCGAGCCCGGTCACCATTTCGGTCACCGGGTGCTCGACCTGGAGGCGCGCATTCACCTCGAGGAAGAAGAGGTTGCCCTGCTCGTCGGCGATGAACTCGCAGGTCCCCGCGCCCACGTAGCCGACCTTCTTCACGACGCGGAGCGCCGCGTCGTAGAGGCCCTGACGTCGTGCCTCCCCTGCTTCGCCCTGGAAGAACGATGCGGGCGACGGCGACTCCTCGATGATCTTCTGATGACGCCGCTGCACGCTGCATTCGCGCTCACCGAGCGCGAAGGCTTGCCCGTGCTTGTCGCAGAAGACCTGCACCTCGATGTGGCGCGGCTGCGCGACGTAGCGCTCGAGGAAGACGCGCGCATCGGAGAAGCTCGCCTTGCCGCGATCGGAGCACGACTTGAGCGCCCGCTCGATGCCGGCCTCGTCTTGCACGACCTGCATGCCGATGCCGCCGCCTCCCGCGACCGCCTTCACGACCACGGGATATCCAACGCGCGCAGCGACCTCCTTCGCGTGTGCGACGCCTTCGGGAGTGTCGATCGCGATCGGCTCGTCGGTGCCGGGCACCGGGCTCGTGCCCGCGGAGAGCGCGACGTGACGCGCCTTCATCTTGTCGCCGAAGGCATCGAGCACGTCGGGCGGCGGTCCGATGAAGACGACGCCCGCCTCGGCAACCGCGCGCGCGAACCCCGATTTTTCGCTGAGAAAGCCGTATCCAGGATGCACGGCGTCGGCGCCCGTCTTCTTCAGCGCAGCGAGGATCGCCTCGACGCTGAGATACGAGTCCTTCGCAGGCGCAGGTCCGACGAGGACGGCCTCGTCGGCATCGGTCACGTGCGGAGCTTCGGCGTCAGCCTCGGAGTGGATCGCGACGGTCGCGATCCCGAGGCGCTTGCACGTACGCATGACCCGGCGAGCAATCTCGCCGCGATTGCAGACGAGGACCTTCTTGAACATGCCCTCGTCGATAGCATGAGACGAAGGGAGATCAGAAGGTCGCCGTGACCGAACCACCCCACAGGCCCGGGCCCATGATCGGAGATGCCGTCAGATCGATCGGCTGATTCTGTCGCGGTTGCGGCGGGGGCTCGACCGAGCGCGGCGGAAGGACGCTCACCGTCGGACGATCGAAGAAGTAGAGGAGCGCGCCACCCGCGGCAAATGCAGCGCCCGCCGAGAACGCGACGATGGAAGTATTACGGAACGCATCGCGGCGATCGATCGACTTGTTGTAGGTCGCGAGTCGATCGGCGTCGATGTTGCCGGAGGCACGTTCGTCGTCGATCTTCTTCACGCGGCCTTCTTGACCGAGCGCGAGCGCGCCGAAGACTATGCCGCTGACGATCCCGACCGCCCCGACACCGAGCATCGTGAGCGCGACGACGCGCTGCCCGCTCGGCTCGACCTTGGGCTCGAACCTGAACGGCTTACCGCGCGGGAGCACCACCTCTTGCGAGAGCGGCCTCTTTCCGTTCGCCGCCACGCTGAGCACGTGCGGTCCTGGCGGGATCTCGATCGGACGCGAGACCGGCGCCGTAGCCACGATGCGCCCGTCGACCAAGATGTCGGCCGTGCCGTCGAACACGACCGTGACGATCGACGGCTTCTCTTGCAGCGGCAGATCGACCGGTTGATCGACCGGCTTGTCGCCCGACACCTCTCGCTCGGCGTCGACATAGCCCTCCGCGAACACGCGAATGCGATGCTTTCCCGGCTCCAGATCGCCGAAGTACGGGAGCTCTTGAGGACGTCCGCCGTCGATCGACACCTGTGCGCCCACCGTCGCCGAGTAGACGGTCACGCGGGCCTTGCGCTTCTCCGGCTGCGCCGTGCCGGCCGTCGACTCTTTTGGATCGAGCCGCGCCAGCCGCGCCTCGAGATCCGCTTTCGCTTCGGTCGCCTCTGAGCGACGCCCGCCGCTCGGGACCTGATCGAGATACGCCTTGTAGTGCTGAATCGCGCGCCGCAGGAACGACGCGTCGTTGCTGGCGAAGAACTCCTTTCGCTCGGCCTGCGCCAGCGAGAAGAGCAGCTGCGGCCGCGGCGCGAGCTCGTATGCCTGATCGAACGATCGCACCGCCTCCGAGTAGCGCGCGGCCGAATACGCCTGGGCTCCAGCGTTGAAGAACGTTCGTGCGCGCTCGACCTCGTCGGGCGTGGGCTCCTTCGCCGAGGCAACGCCCGCACTGGTGAGCGCGACGAGCGTGACCGCCGCAAAGAGCGGCCGGATGAGGCGGGACCTCATTCGAGCCTCGGTTTCTGCCGCGCGATCCGGATCGAGCCCTGATCGGCGATCGCGATGTCGTCGACACCGTCACCGTCGAAATCGCCGGCCGCGACGGAGCTCCCGTAGGTGATCCCGCCGAAGATCGCAGCCGCATCGGTGACGTCGAGAGTCCGGTCAGGCCGCATGAACGCACGGAAGAGGTGCTTCGGTGTCACGATGACGAGCTCGTGTCGCTTGCCCGTCGTGGCGCCGATCGGTGCACCCGCTGTCGTGATCTGCGCGAAGCCGAGGGCATCGTAGTCGTCGGAGGCTGCTCCGTCCGGCACCGGAAGCTCGATGGTGGTGCCGGGAACGGCGAGGTTCGACTTGCCGTCGCCGAAGAAGACGTTGACCCGAAGCGCCTTCTTCTTCATGTCACGCAAGATCACGACGAGGTCGTCCTTGCCGTCGCCGTCGACGTCGAGGAACTGCGAGCGCACTCCGGCGGGCGCGCTTCGGTCCGGGATCGGAGTGGGCGTGGGAAGCGATGTCTGCTTTCCCGGATGGATGATGTAGAGCACCGCGCCTGTGCCGTTCACATCCGGCGCGACCGCCGCGATCTCCGCTCGTCCGTCGCCGTCGAGATCGCGCGACGCCATCTGCACGAGGAACGTGTCGCTCGTGCGATCGACCGCGGTGAAGAACGGCAACGTGATCGCCTTGCTGGGCGAGACGAACGACGCGGGGCCCTGTCCTGGCGCGATCCAAACGCCGTAGGCCGCATCGGAGGTCTTCTTGCCGTTGGCGCGCGCATACTCGGTCTGTGACACGAGGCCGATGAGATCCACCTTCAACGGCGACGTCGGGTCTTGGACGGGCGACGCGACCAGCGCACGCGTCGTCAATTCTTGGCGCGTGGTCGGAGATGGGGCTCCTCCCGAAGGATCGCCGGTGACATTGAAGAGCAGCGGTGCGACAGGCTGGCGCTCGCCCGATGCGAGGAGCACTGCAAACGCGAAGGTAGGCAGGTCGCCGGCCTTCTCGGCGGCCGAGGTGCTCGTGATCGTGACTCCCGTCGTGCCGACGAAGAGCTGGCGGATCCCCTCGAGGCGGCCCGCCGGACGAGGCGCCTCGGGCGGCATCGTGAGCGCGCGCCCATAAGCGATCGCGACCTCACGATCGGTGGACGACGCGCGGGCCTGCACGAACGCGATGTCGGCGTTGCGATCGAAGTCGAAGTCGCCGACCACGAGATTCGTGACCGAACCCGTCGTGGGAATCGTGAACGGCGGCAGGTTGACCGTGAGGGTCCCTTCGAGCACGTCGATGTCCGGCTCGAACTTCGACGCGGCGATGACATCGGGAATGAAGTCGCGATTCACATCGGCGATCTGCGCGACGGTCCACCGCTTCGTCGGCGCCGGGATGCTCGTCCACGCGAGACTTGCGCGCGGCGTGGGAGGGGGTCCGCCGCCGTCGAGATCGGGTCCGCCATCGGCGCCCGCATCGGCTGCGCCCAGCGCAAAACGAGCGCTGAGCAGCACGCCGCTGGGGATCACGAAATCAGGCCGCTGATCGGTGTCGAGGAACCCAACCGCCAGCGGCACCTCCGTGAGGTCGGGCGGCGCATCCACCATCTCGAGGTCGGTTCCCGTGCCGTATGCGACGCGGACCTTCGTCTTTCCGTTCGCGAGGATGGTCCCGATGATGATGTCTTGGTGTCTGTCGTTGTCGAGGTCCACGACGAAGACGCGGTCGAGCGTCTCGCCGGGAAGATTGAGCTCCTTCGGATCGCCCTTCGACCAGACGACCTGCCCGCCGAGGCGCTCGCATGGCGAATGGATCTGAATGTTCGCGCCTCCGGACGTGCGCACGGGCACGACGATCTCGCCGCACGTCGACTTCGGCGCGCCGTCGAAGATGATCGCCGAGATCGGCTCGCCTGCAAGATCGTCGAGCGTGCCTGGGAGGACCTTCAGGAAACCGCTGATCGTGTCCGTCGGATCGCCGTCCACGGAGCGCAGCAGCGTGATGCGCCCGCCGGTCTTCTGCTGGACCGTAGCGACGGACAAGATCTCATTTCCGATCGCCGACTTGGGGATGTTCACTGGCGTCGTCGCCGCCAGCGGAACGATCAGCGCGTCGAACTTCGGAACGGTGAACGTCGGAAAGAGCTTCGTGACGACGGCGCGATCGCGCTGACCCACGACGATCGCGTAGCCACCCGTCGAGTCCGGCTCGAGGACGTCGTCGACGGTACGCGCGCCGCGAAACGTGTACCCAAACGCGATATCCGAGCGCCCGTCGCCGTCGAAGTCGTAGATGACCGGCGCAGCGAGCACGCCGGGGAGCGGCACGACCTGAGGCGCCGACGCGGTCTTGAAGTAGTGAATGCGCCCTTTCGACGTCGGTCCGCTCGAGCCGAGAACGTCCTTGCGACCGTCACCGTCGAAATCACCGACGAGCATCGTCGTGACGCCCGCCGACACCGGCTCTTGCGCGGTCTCGAACGTGCCGTCGGGCTGACGACAGAAACTGTCGACGCTGCAGCCCCAACCGTCGGGGCACGCGAATGTCTTGGGCGCGTCCTTGCCGTCCGCGCCCTTCACCGTCTTCGTCCCGCAGAACAAACGGCATTTCGCTGCGCCGGCAGAGGCTTGGTTGCACTGATCGGACGGAAAGGTGTCGCAGTCCTCTTTCGCGTCGATCACGCCGTTACCGCACGTCTCGTTCGGCAACGGCTCGAGCGTCGCGCAGTCGAGGAGCACGATCACGAAGCCGAGGAGAAGAGGCCGAAGGCGCATGCGCATGGCCATTATTTCTTGTCGAAGCCTTCGAGCTCGGGGTTCACCGCTTGGCCTTTGCCGCCGCCCGCGCTCTTCCCGTTGCCGTTCGTGGTCGCGGCGCTCTGCTTCTCGAGCGCGACCTGCAACGCTACGTTGGCGGTCGGCGTGAGCGCGACCTCCTTCGGCTTGTAGCCTTTCGCGCTGACCGTCAGCGTGATCGGCGCGCCGGTCTTCACGGTGAAGGGGCCCGGCGCGACGCCGAGCTCGCGCGCCCCCGCCATCACCTTCGCGTCCTTCGGAGCGCCTTCGATCCGGATCTCGACGTCGTCGCTCTTCACCGCGATCGGCTCGGCGGTCGCTGCGCTCGTCGCTCCACCGGTGGTGCTCACGCCGCTCGACGGCGCGAGCGGACTCGTGCTCGGCGACGTTGCGACGATCGCCGTAGGAGGAGCGCTCGGGGTGCGCATGCCACGCACCACGATCGCGCCACCGGCGATGAAGGCGCATATCGCGACGCCCGCCGCGAGGAATGCGAACCGCGCGCGCGGACGACGCGCCGGCGCGACGTCCGCCTCCGACGCGAGGAACGTGTTGCCGTTCGGCGATGCATCGGGGGCATCGCGTGCGATCACGCGAACGGGCTCGCGAGCGCTGAAGCCGCCCGAGCTGCCGACCCCGGCCGTCGGGATCGTTGCTGCAGCGTGATACGGCTCGGCGTTGGGAGGGGGAAGGCTCGGCAACGGCAACGGCGCAGCTGCGCCGAGAATCCCGGCGGCCGTCCCCGCGGCGACGAGCGACTCGAGAGCCTCGCCGACAGAGGCGGGCCGGCCCGACGGCTCCTTCGCAAGCATGCGCTGGATCGGCTCGTCGAGCTGCGGAGGCAGGCTCGCAAGTCGGTCCGAGATACGAGGCGGATCCTCGGTCATGTGCTTGAGGAGCACGTCCATCGGCGAATCGCCGTCGAACGGCACTTCGCCCGTGAGCACCTGGAACACGAGCGCGCCGAACGCATAGATGTCCGTGCCGCGATCGACCGCTTTGCCGCGGCACTGCTCGGGCGACATGTAATAGGGCGTGCCCATCGGGGTGCCCGTCTTCGTCTTGTGCTCACCGCCTCCACTGCCCTCGCCGAGCAGCTTCACGAGGCCGAAGTCGAGCAGCTTGGGCTGAACGCCGCCGTCCTCGTCGAACACGAGGTAGATGTTCTCGGGCTTCAGGTCGCGATGGAGAATCCCCTTCGCGTGCGCAGCGTCGAGCGCGCGCGCGACGCCGCGAAGGATCGGCATCGCTTGGCCAAGCGTGAGGCGCTCGTTCTTCCTGAGGTAACCGTCGAACGTGGCGCCGTCGAGCAGCTCCATCAGGTAGTACTGCCGGCCGTCTGCGAGCTGTCCGAACGAGAAGATGTCGATGATGTTGCGATGGCGGATCTGATTGACCGCGCGCGCTTCGCTCATGAAGCGAGACACCATCTGCGGATTCGCGGAGAACTGTCGACCGAGCACCTTGATCGCGGCGCGCTTGCCGATGACGGGATGCTCCGCGCTGAACACCGCGCCAAAGCCGCCCTCTCCGAGCTTCCCGGTGATGCGGTATTCGCCGACCATCTCGCCTGCGACGAGGTCCTTGTCGACGTACGCGAAGGCCTCCTCGGGAACGAGCCCCGTCCCATCCGCCGTGCACGCGGTGACCGTGTCCGCGTACTTCGTCATGCAGGTCGGACAGATCGCCATCGCGTCCCGGATGGTAGCAAGGATCGCGCGCGCTCCGCGAAGCCGGAATTGCGGTCAAAACATCTCAATCCCGCCGTGGGTTCACGTGCGCGCGTCATCGGCGATTCACGGACGCGCGTGCGTCCACGGGTGGACTCAGACGCGTTCGCCCTATCCCACAACGTCCTTCGGTGTAGCCACGACGACGCGATTGCGGCCGAGGCGCTTGGCTTCGTACATCGCTTCGTCGGCGCGTCGTTCGAGCTGCTCGGGCGTCTCGCGCTTGTCCCACGTGGCAACGCCGATCGAGACCGTCTGACGGATACGAACGCCACTCTCGGCGTCGAACGGTTCGGTATGGAGCGTCTGCTGGATGCGGTTGCCTGTGGCGTGAGCTTGCGTGGCGCCCGTCGCAGGCATGATGAGGACGAACTCTTCGCCGCCGCGTCGCACGAGCACGTCGACGCGCCGCACTGCCTTCCGAACGCGATCGGCAAACATGCGGAGCACGGCATCGCCGACCGAGTGGCCGTGGGTGTCGTTCACGGACTTGAAGTGATCGAGATCCATGTAGAGTACACTCACATCGCCTGCCGATCGACTGGCGCGCTCCATCTCCTCGACGAGGCGAGGATTCAGGTAGCGATGGTTGAACGCCATCGTGATGTCGTCGAACATCGCGAGCCGGCGAAGGCGCGCGCGCTCGATCGGCGGAGCCGAGCAGTTCGCGAGCAGCCGGAGCATGAGCTGATCCTCGTCCGTGAAGGCGCTCTCCGAAGGCGATGTCACCGCGAGCACGCCAATCACCTCACCGCTCGACCAGAGCGGCTCCGCCATGATCGAGCGGATGCTGAACGCCTGACCTTGCGCCGCGAGCCAGCGGGTGTCGTGCTCGACGTCGTCGATGCGCGCGGGTTGTCCGTGCTCGACGACCCAGCCCAGAATGCCTTCGCCGCGCTTGAAGTCCATGGGGCGATCGTCTTCGCCCGTCCCCGAGCGCGCGCCGGACAGGAGTGACGCGCGCGATGTATCGAGCAGACGGATCGACGAGTGATCGGCGCGCAGCAAGTCGAGCGTCGCTTCGCAGACCGCTTTGAGGAACTCCTCGAGGGGACGATCGTCGGTGAGCTGCGCCGTGAGCTGCAGGAGGACGTCGAGGGCGCGCTGGGAGCTGAGGATCATGAAGCGATGCAGCTCTCTCGAGAGCCATACTACGCCAGCCCGTCGACTAGTGAAAATCGCGACTCATGCCAGCGAGCGCCGGCAGCCGAGAGTCGAGACGCTCGAGTCGATCGGCGATCACGTAGACGACGCTCTGCGGCGCGTCCGGATCGGCAGGGCGAAAACCCTTCGGGTCGTCGGAGCGCTCGATGCGGCCATGCACCATGAGCAGGCGCGAGGCCGTGGCGATCTGGCGGTACTTCTCGAAGACCTTCGACCAGAGCACGAGGTTCGAGAAACCGAATTCGTCTTCCATCGTCACGAACACGACGCCGCTCGCGGTGCCCGGACGCTGGCGACAGATCACGAGGCCGGCGACGCTGACCTTCGTGCCCGATCGAAGCGAGAGAATGTCCTTCGACGAGCGCGTCTTCGGGGGAAGACGCGCGCGCAGGAGCTTCATCGGATGATCGGCAACGGAGACGCCCGTGCGCTCGTAGTCGAGCACCAGCTGCTCGGCGCGCGACATCTTTGCGAGCGAGGGCCGTGCCTCTTCGCTCTCCGTTCCTTCGAAGATCCCCGTAGGACGCGGCGCGACCACTTTCCAGATCGCTTCGCGACGGCCTCCCGAGAGCTCGTCGAGCGCGCCCGACTCTGCGAGCAGGACGAGCTCTTTCTTGTCGAGACGCGCGCGCGCGGTGAGATCTTCGACGCTCGCGAACGGACGCTCCTCGCGCGCCTTCTCGATGCGCTTTCCCGCATCCTCGCCGAGACCGGACACGAGCCGCAGACCGAGACGGATCCACGTGGGACGAGAACGATCGGGACGTAGGCATTCGCAGTCCCACTTGCTGACGCCGACGTCGATCGGCGCGAGCGGCACGCCGTGGCGCTGCGCGTCTTGGAGGAGCGTCGAAGGTGAGTAGAAGCCCATCGGCTGGCTGTTGATCAGCGCGGCCGCGAACTCCGCCGGGTAGTGCACCTTGAGCCACGCACTCGCGTAGACGAGCAGCGCGAAGCTCGCCGCATGGCTCTCCGGGAATCCATACTCGCCGAAGCCCTGGATCTGCTTGAACAGCTGCTCACCGAACTGCTCGGAGATGCCGCGCTCGCGAAACCCGACCAGCAGCCGCTCGTGATGCTTCTCGAGCGAGCCTGTCTTTCGCCATGCAGCCATGTCGCGACGCAGACGATCGGCCTCGCCGCCGGTGTACCCCGCGCCGACGATCGCGATCTGCATGACCTGCTCCTGGAAGAGCGGGACACCGAGCGTGCGCTCGAGGATCGGCGCGAGGATCGCGTGGGGAGGATCGTGCTTCTCCTCTCCGCTACGACGGCGCAGATACGGATGGACCATGCCGCCCTGGATCGGGCCGGGCCGCACGATCGCCACCTCGACGACGAGGTCGTAGAACGACTGCGGGCGAAGACGCGGGAGCATCGCCATCTGCGCGCGGCTCTCGATTTGGAAGACGCCGACGGTGTCCGCACGACAGAGCGCGGCGTAGACCTCGGGCTCTTCGGCAGGGATGCTCGCCAAGCGTTCGATCGCCGTGCCCGTAGCGAGCTCGGGTATCGCGTACGACGGATCGAGCTGCGCCGCGTCTCTCACGAGGTCGAGGCACTTGCGGATCGCCGTCAGCATGCCGAGGCCGAGCACATCGACCTTGAAGAAGCCGAGCGTGTCGACGTCGTCCTTGTCCCAAGGGACGATGGTGCGGTCTTGCATCGTGGCCGGCTCGACGGGAGCGACCTCGTAGATCGGCGCCGCGGACAGCACGAAGCCACCGACGTGGATCGAGAGATGACGCGGAAAGCCCTGGATTGCGCGGGCGAGCGCCACGGTGCGCCGCACGCGTGGGTCGGTCGCCGAGAAGCCGATCGCGAGGAGACGCGACTCGCTCACGGCGGAGACGCCGTCCCACCACGTGACGACGCCGGCGAGCCGCTCCACCTGCTCGAGCGAGAAGCCGAAGACCTTGCCGACCTCGCGAAGGGCGCTCTTGGCGCGATAGCTGATGACCTCGCTCACCATCGCCGCGCGATCGCGCCCGTACGTCTCGTAGATTTCTTGGATGACCTCTTCGCGACGCTCGTGCTCGAAGTCGACATCGATGTCGGGCGGCTCTCTTCTCTCTGCCGAGAGGAAGCGCTCGAAGAGCATGTTGGAGCGCGCGGGATCGACCGCCGTGATGCCGAGGCAGTAGCAGACCGCGCTATTCGCGGCGCTGCCTCGGCCCTGGCAGAGGATGTCGCGTCGACGCGCCATGTCGATGATGGCGCGCACGGAGAGAAAGTACGGCGCGACCTCGAGCTTCGCGATGAGCGTGAGCTCCTTCTCGATCTGAGCGACGACCTTCTCGGGCACACCGTCGGCGTAGCGAATGCGTGCGCCCTGCTCGGTGAGGCGGCGGAGCGCTTCATCGGCGGTCTCTTTCGGCGCATCGGCGTTGTAGAAGTCGCGATGGACGAGATCGCTGATCTCGTACGGGAACCGATACGACAGCTCCTTGATCGAGAAGCGACAACGATCGGCGACGGCGCGCGTGCGCGCTACCCAGTCTGGATGGAGCGAAAAGAGGCGGAGGATCTCCTCTTCGCTCTTGAGATGCGCCTCGGTGTTCGGGAGGAGCTCGCGGCCGGCTTCGTCGAGCGTCTTGCCTTCGCGGATGCAGTGGAGGAGATCGAAGATCGGCTTTTCGGCCGGCGTGGCGAAGAGGACGCGGTTCGTCGCGCAGAGCGGCACGGCATGAATGCGCGCGGCGTCGAGAGCGCGTGTGACGCGGACGCGATCCTCGCCGTCCTTGTGGAGATGGACCGTGATCGAGAGGCGATTGCCGAAGGCGCGATGAAGACCGGCGATGGGCAGCGTCGCGTCGGCGAGCGCCCATAGCCCCTCGGCATGCGCGCATACGAACGCGAGGGGGATTCCCGCGAACGTGTTGCGAGGGAGCTCGTCCTCATCGAGGTTGTCGGTGCGCTTGGTGGGCTGTGACTTGGGATGACGGCGGTGGCTCTCCGTCAGGATCTTGCAGAGATTCGTGTATCCCGCATGGTTCTCGACGAGCACCGTGAGCGTGGTGGGCTTTCCCGGAATGTCCGGCACGTCGAGCCCTTCCTGCTCGAGCGTGAGCTCGCAGCCGACGATCACGCGGATGCCTTGGCGCTCGCCTTCTTCCTGCGCGCGGACGATGCCGTAGAGGCCGTCGCGATCGGTGATGGCGATCGCGTCGTACCCGAGCTCGGCGGCGCGGAAGACCAGGATCTCGGGAGGCGTGGCGCCGGAGAGGAAGCTGAAGTTCGTGCGCGCCGTCAGCTCGACGTACTTGCTCGGTCGCGCCTCGATCGCACGACGGAGCGCGAGGATCTCCTTCGTGACGTCATCGGCCGGCGCGAACGACCCATCTGCCGCGAGCGGCAACCTCGAGGTCGGGTCGATGCGGATCCGAGGGCCCACGAAGCGAATCCTAGCACGCTGCTGAACGCCTGCTCAGCTCGGGAGAGCCGTAACCGCGGCCGTACGAGGTGCAGCTCTGCGACAGGCTGCTACACCGAACCCTCAGGTCCTACCCGATCCGAGGCAATGATGCATCATTCCACGAAGTTTGCGCTCGTCTCCATGATCTCCGCCGCCATCGCTTGTGGTGGCGCGGTCGAGCCGTCGGACGCGCCTCCTTTGGCGGATGTTGGCGTTGAGCCGGCGCAAGGTCCTCCGCTCGGTCCGCATGGCCAGCCCGAAGAACACGCGATGCTCGGCAAGCATGCGCCTCGCGACGCGGCCGGCCCGAACCGAACCGCCTCTCCACTCCTGACCTCGCACGGCGGCGCGATCATGACCTCGACGGTCGTGCAGGCGATCTTCTGGGGAACGAAGTGGAGCGGCGCCACCTTCGCGTCCGACAAGATCGACGGGCTCGATTCGTTCTACGCCGGTGTCGGCGGCACGCCGTACGCGAACACGAACACCGAGTACAAGGGCACGAACGGCACCGTCGGCACAGCCGTCTCCTATCAAGGCCACGTGATCGACACGACTGCTGCGCCCACGCGAGCACCGTCGACCTCCGCGATCCTCGCGGAGGTATGCAAGCGGATCGCGACGCCGGTCGCGAACGGCTACTACCCTGTCTACACCGACACGCCGCGCGGCAGCGCCGGCTACTGCGCATGGCACAGCTATGGCTCCTGCGGAGGCATCCCTGTTCAGACGGGATTCTTCTTCTCGCTCGACGGCGATAGCGGCTGCGATCCGAAGGACACTTCCGGCAAGCACTCGCAAGGCCTCGCGGCGCTCGCGAACGTGAGCGGGCACGAGCTCTCGGAGATGGTGACCGATCCGCGCAACGGCGGCTGGTACGACAGCGCGGGCTCCGAGAACTCCGACAAGTGCGGATGGCGATTCGACGTGCCGCTCGTGACGTTCACGAACGGCTCGCAGTGGAAGATTCAGGGCAATTGGTCGAACGCGGCCTTCGCCGCCGGGACAGGCTTCCCGAACGCCAGCGGCCAGAAGGCCTGCTTGTTCGAAGTCCCGTTCCCGCCGCCGCCGCCCGCGCCCTGATCAGAACGAGCAGGTCACGCCCACGCTCCACTCCTCGCCGCCCTCGGCCCACATCAAGTGGAGCGTGACGGGACCCGAGCCGCGCTCGAAGTCACGCGTGATCAGGTTCACGTAGAAGTCCTGTTCGCCCTTCGAGCCCTCGAAGTACGTGTACCCGGGGACCTCGCTGCCGGCGGTCTTCGTGACCGGCACCGTGACCGTCGGCGGGTCATGCCTGTCCGCCGTGCTCTTGCGCGTGATGGAGAGCGTTCCACGTTGGTTCTGCGCCGCGTCGAGCGTGAGCTTGGCATCCACGCTCGGACCCGTGCACTTGATCACCTTGGTGTTCGTGGGCTCCGCGCGGTACGTCGGATCGAGCTTCACGGTGAAGCTCACGTGGCGCGCGGAGTGATAGAGCCTCATCACGCCGCCGGGGAGCTTGTCGTATTCGAAGTACGCGGCGGCCGCGCCGGAGTCGCTCGTCAGCACGAGCGTCGGCTTGTCGGTGAGCACCGGGCTCTGCGGGTTGTTCGCGCGCGCCGGCAAGATCTCGTACGTCCCCGCGAGCACGCTCTTGTCGCCCCGGTCCGACACGACGTCCGCTTCGTATTTCTTGTTCGCGGCGAACGTGATCCGGGCGACGTAGTAGCTGCCGAACGGACGTGAATCGACGACGTAGGTCCCCGTCCCCATGCCGCTCGTGAGATCGTCCTCGCCCACTGCAGGCTCGTCGCTACTGCCCGCGCACGCCCCCGCGAGTGTTCCGAGCGCCAGGAAAGAGAGGAGCAGGCCGATCTTCATCCTGACGCATCGTGCATGTGGTGGGCCATCCCACATTGGCGACATTATTGACCGAAAACGCCGTCATTTCATGATCTCGACCCGATGATCTGAGTCGAGTGCCCCCCATCCGCAGGGGACCACGGTCGCTGCCGGGTTACGCGCCGTTGGTGATTTCGGCGACCACGCGGTTCGCCGATTCGAAGGCGCCCTGCATCCAGCCCGACCACGGCGACGTGTGCTCGCCGCAGAAGAAGACGCGACCTTCGCGCTTCTTCGAGAGCGGCATGCCCTGACCGAGCTCGCCCTTCTGGTAGTACGCCCAGCCGCCGCCGACCCACGGGTCGTCCTGCCAGATCTTCACGGCGCTCTTCTCCATCTGGCCGTCGATCTCCGGGAAGAAGGTGCGCACGTGCTTCGCGAAGTACTCGCTTCGCTCTTTCTCATTCGTCTTCGCGAACGCGAGGCCGTTCTGGCCCATCATGTACGCGGTGAGGATGCCGCGATCGCCGTCCTGCACGTTGGTCATGTGCCAAAGGCGCTCGATCGGCGTATCGGTGCGCGCGACCTTGAGGCCGCCGATGCCCTTCTCTTTCCAGAAGCGCGTCTTGAACTGCTGGTTGAAGCGCGAGACCGGCATGTAGCGCATCGATCCGATGAGCGCGCTCTTCTCCTTCGAGAAGCCCGCGCCTCCGAGATCGACTTTGCGGAGCGTGGTGAACGGTAGCGAGCAGATGGCGAGGTCCGCGCGAAGCGTGCGCGCGATGCCTTCTTGCGCGTACGTGACGGACACGCCGCCCTTGTCCTGCGCGAGCGATTGCACGATGCAGCCGCGTTTCACGACGTCGCCGAGCGCCGTGGTGAACGCCGCGGGCAGCTGATCGTTGCCGCCGCGGATGCCGAACGTCTTGTCCCATGCCTTGTCGACGACATCGGCCATGAGCCAGTAGAGCGCCGCGTCGAAGTCGAGCTCGGTGCCGTTGATCGCTTTGTCGATCATGAAGACGGTGTCGTCGGCGCCCTTGCTCTTCAAGTAGTCGCGGATGGTGAGCGCGTCGTATTCGAGCGCTTTGCCCGTCGGCCAATCGGTGCGCTTCGGATCGCCGAGCTCGTCGAGGTTCTCGTAACCGAGAACGAGCGAGTCGGCGCCCTTCTCGCGATCCTCTGGACGCAGCTTGATGAAGTCGGGCCACGGCTTGCCGTCTTCGTGCACGAAGGTCTGGCCGCGCAGGTTGTAGAGACCGTTGCCGCTCGAGAGCTCGCGGAGCTCGAGACCGAACTGCTGCGCATACGCGAGCGTGAAGTTGTGGCTGTCGGCGATGCGCGTGGCGCCGAGCTCGGCGTACTGGCCGTCCGCGAAGTGATTGCGGAGCGTGTGCACGCGGCCACCGGTGCGCGCTTGCGCCTCGAGGATCGCGAGGATCTTGAAGCCGCGCTTCTGCAGCTCGTACGCAGTGCAGAGCCCGGCGAGACCGCCTCCGAGGACGACGACCTCTTTGCCGCCCCCGCGGATCTCCGCCATGTCCGACTCGCTGCTCGAGGCCTCCGTGAGCGCGCAACCCGTGAGGATCTTTGCGGATGCGACGGTGAGTGCCTGGAGGAACGTACGCCTTCGGAGCTCGTGGGACATGTGGGTAGTGGGCCCACCTGCACGCACTGATCCAACGTGCGACATTCCGGTAAGTGCCGGAACCGACGTTCCACGCGCGAGGCGAAGAGGTGGCCTCGTCAGCCAGCGCTGGATCGAGTCGAAGTCACCGTGAGGGGCGCAGGCAGCGCAGCTTCAGTTCGAAGGGGCTTCGGTCGTCGTCGGTGCCGGCGCCGGCGGTGCTGCGGTCTCGGCTGGAGACGCCGTCGCCGTCGGCGGCGGTGCGCTCGCCGATTGCGTCGCGCGCTCCTTCGCGCGCTCGGGCACCGGCCGACCGCTCCCGATGAGATCTTTGTAGCCACGCTGTGCGGCGTCGCGCTCGCCGAGATCCCACTGCGTGTCGGCGAGACCGAGCGCGGCGGGGAAATAGCTCGGGCTCGTCGCGAGCGCCTTCTGGTAGCTCGCCTTCGCGCCGGCGTTGTCGCCCTGCGCTCGTGCGAGGTCACCGAGCAACCCGTGGGCCTCGGCGTTTCCCGGACTGAGCTCGAGGGCTCGCTCGAGGAGCGCCTTCGCGTGCGCGACGTCGCCGCTCTTTCGCGCAGCCGCCGCGCGCTCCAGCACCTCGGGCAGTGTGAGCCGCGAATCGCCGAGGGCGCGTTTCTCTGCCGAGGTCGCAGGCGCGCCGGTCGTCGAGCCGGAAGACGCCACCGCGGACGCCGCCGGTGCTGCGCTCGCCGTGGACGTCGGGGTCGCGGTCGATGCAGTCGTGGGGGCTGCCGTCGGAGTGGTGGTCGACGTCGGCGCGGTGCGCGCTTCCTTCGCCTCGTTCGCATTCGGGACGCCGTCGGTGGCCGGCGTCGAGCCGTGCATCACGTACGCGATGATCGCGGCGACGATCGCGACGGCGCCGACAGGCATCAACCACCCTCGGCCGGTCGCCTCGGGATCCGCCTTCGGCGCGGAGGCGCTGACGGCTTTGGCGGTCGGCTGCCTCTTCGTGGTCGATCCGCTCGCACCGCTCGCTGCATCCGCCTTTGCCGACGGCGCATCTGCCTTCGCCTTCGCGGGCACACGCGGCTCGCTCTTCGACGGAGTCTTGGATTTCGCGCTCGGCGAGAGCTTCGCCGTGGCCGCCTCGCCGACGGCAGGCGAAGACGCATCGGGCGCGATCTCCAGCTCGCTCTCGCTGACCTTGAACGCCGGCTCGCTGTCGACATCGATGGTCGGCGGCGGCGGTACATCGCGACGCGCCGACGGCGGCAGCGTCCTCAGCGTTCCACCCTTCGGCGCCGGTGGCGGCGCGCTCACGTTGCCCGTCATCAGGGTCGCGGGCGGACGCGTGCTCGCGCCCGGAGGCAACGGCGGCGGAATGCTGAAGCCCGTGGCTCGTTTGTGCTTGAGGCCTGCACCTTGGAGCGCCGTCGCATCGCGCGAGGACGCAGGCATGACGTCCTCGTCCGGCAGATCGACGACTTCCGGGATCGGCGGAGGGCGTACAGAGCGCGGAAGCGGAGGCGGATCGTCGGCGGGCACGAGCGCGAGACGAGGAGGCGACGCGCTACTCGGGGTCGCGGTCGCCGCAGGCTCGCTCGGCATCACCGAAGGAGATGGAGCTACCGGTGGCACCGATGGCGTGACGTCGAGGAGCGCAGCGGCGGATGGAGCGCGCGTCGATTTCGCGCCGCTCGACGACTCCACGCTCTGCGTGGTGCCCGACATCGGCAGCGCCGCGACGAGCTCTTGCCAGCTCGAGAAGAGCCGAACGACACCGCTGGGGTCGACGAGCGTCCACTGGCCCGGCATCGCCGCAACCATCGGAGCATCGACGACATGATCGCAGGTCACACAGCGGAGGCGCGGCCTCTGCGAGTCCGGGCCGCTGCGATCGAGCTCGCAGCGACCGCCGCACTTCTCACAGCGCGACGCGGTTACGTCGAGGTCGGCTCGGGCGCTCTCCCCCATGAGATCCATGCAAGGTCCAAAGCGCGCGGAATGGAAGCGAAAGCGGCGGAAAATCGCCGCGGGGAGGTCGGAAGGCGCCGTCTAGGGTGGCCAGGTGTGGAGCCTCACCACACGCGGCTCGGCCTGCGATTCCGCACTAGTCGAACCATCCGCGAACGCGCGCGGCGCCGGTGGCGCGATCGATCCTTTCCAGCACATTGGGATCCTAAGCTTAGAATTCCACGTGGACAAGTTGTCGC